>Ga0326727_10000172_pt1 | contig 276998 bp, 207 predicted proteins | sample MB2enrmetagenome_FD_207643 | JGI IMG/M metagenome (GOLD analysis project Ga0326727, IMG submission 207643) | Lab enriched peat soil microbial communities from McLean, Ithaca, NY, United States - MB29MY | ecosystem: Environmental > Terrestrial > Soil > Wetlands > Peat | place: USA: New York... | reverse complement strand
TTTCTTCGTATACCGCTGAAACTCGGCCTGCCGTGCCAAGGTCAACTGATGCATCTGTGATCCGCCTCCAAATACAGCTTCACTCAGAAACCATAAAGGGAAAAGAGTTTTTCAGAGGCTCCCTAGGCTAAATAGATAGCCTAGAGAAGAAAGCAAGGCTTTTTTCCCTTTTTTAAAAGGGATATGGACATGATTTACGAAGCATTCGTAACCTGTTTTGTCTTGATAATATTTCGCGGCGATGTGTCTCGAATGTGCATACTCGTTCTTAAGTAAAACTGACCCATTAGCTTCAGTAAAATCGTGCTTCACCATTTGCATATTGAGCTGCTGCTCATCAGACAAATCGATATTCGCCTTAGCCAACAGCTTGGCCATCTTCTGATTCATCCTCATCATTTATCACCCAATGCTTTCGACTATTTGTAGTTGCGTACATGATGCGGGTGGTCCAGGTTTGGATTTTCGGACTTAGGATTGCATTTTAGCGCAGCCAATCAAATTTTTCACTACTACCTTCTACAAATTCCGCAGAGGTTGACGTAGATTCCATGCTCGATGGCCAAGAAGAATGAGGACAGTTGGAATAGGCTCTCGGTGGCCGGCCGCAGGGAATGGGATTGTAATAAAAATCGATCACTCCATTCATCATAGCCGCGCGCAAACGTCACGCGGGCGTTCGCTTGGGCGAACGCCCGCGTGGTTTCGCGACAAGTTTTCCGTTACTTGCTTCCGCCGCCGGAGATGCCGAGCTTCTCTTCGACCGCGGCCTGAGCGGCTGCCAGCCGCGCCGTCAGCAGACGGTAGGGCGAGCAGGAGACATAGTTGAGGCCGATCTTGTGGCAGAACTTGACGGACTCGGGATCGCCGCCATGTTCGCCGCAGATGCCCACCTTGAGGCTGGGCCGCGTGCCCCGGCCCATGGCCACGGCGCGCTCCACCAGTTGCCCCACGCCAGCCTGATCGAGCGTGGCAAAGGGATCTTGCTTGAAGATGCCAGCCTTTAAATACGCGGGCAAAAAGTTGTTGATGTCGTCGCGCGAGATGCCGTACGTGGTCTGCGTCAGATCGTTGGTGCCGAAGCTGAAGAACTCGGCCTCCTCGGCGATGCGGTCGGCGGTCAGGGCGGCGCGCGGCAGCTCGATCATGGTGCCCACGCTGTAGTCGACCGTCGTGCCCTTCTCTTTGAAGACCTCATCGGCCACGCGGCGCACGATGGCGGTCTGGTTGCGCATCTCCTCGACGGAGCCGATGAGCGGGATCATGATCTCGGGATGCGGATTGCCACCCTTGGCCTTGACGGCGACCGCGGCCTCGATGATGGCGCGAACCTGCATCTCGGTGATCTCGGGGAAGGTGATGCCCAACCGGCAGCCGCGCAGGCCGAGCATGGGATTCATCTCGTGCAGTTCCTCGACGCGGGCCAGCAGCTTGTGCAATTCCGTCAACCGGTCCTGCGCCTCGTGGTCTTTTTTCGACAGGTGCACCGGCTTCTTGAGGCGTTTGGAGATGTGTGTCTCCGCGTCCGAATCTGGCCAGTGAAACTGCGAGGAGAGCTTCGGATTGCGGTCTTCCAGATGGGCAATCTCGACGAGCAGCTCTTCGCGCTTGGGTAGGAACTCATGCAGCGGCGGATCGAGCAGGCGGATGGTCACCGACAGCGATTCCATGGCCTTGAGCAGGCCGATAAAATCGGCGCGCTGCATGGGCAGCAGCTTTTTGAGCGCGGCGCGGCGGTCCTTCTCGTTGTCGGCTAGAATCATGGCGCGCATGTGTTCGATGCGGTCTTCGGCAAAGAACATGTGTTCGGTGCGGCAAAGGCCGATGCCCTCGGCGCCAAACTCGCGGGCCTGCGCGGCATCGCGCGGAATGTCGGCATTGGCGCGAATCTTGAGCTTGCGCAGCGGATCGGCCCAACTCATGAACTTGACCAGATCGGGATCGTCGGGCTGCGCCTCCAGCGTTTTGAGCTGGCCTTCAATCACGCGGCCGGTCGTGCCGTCGAGCGAAATCCAGTCACCTTGCTTGAAGGTCTTGCCTTTCACGCGGAGTTCCTTCTTGGCTTCATCGACCACGCACTCGCCCGCGCCGGCCACGCAACACTTGCCCATGCCGCGCGTGACGACCGCCGCATGCGAGGTCATGCCGCCGCGCGAGGTGAGAATGCCGGCAGCCACTTCCATGCCCGCGATATCTTCGGGCGTGGTTTCGCCGCGGACCAGGATGATGATCCGGTAAGAGCCGTCGTTGTGGCGTTTGACCGCTTCTTCTGCGGTGAAGACGATCTGCCCCACGGCCGCGCCGGGCGAGGCCGGTAGCCCGGTGGCGAGCACCTCGACCTTCTCGCCTTTTTCCACCAGACGCGGAACCAGAAAGTCGTAAAGCTGGTTGGGCTCGACGCGCAGCACCGCTTCTTCTTTGCTGATCAGCCCTTCTTCCACCATCTCGATGGCGATGCGGACCGCGGCCAGTCCGGTGCGCTTGCCGTTGCGCGTTTGCAGCATGTAGAGCTTGCCATCCTGGATGGTGAACTCGAAGTCCTGCATGTCGCGGTAGTGCTTTTCCATGCGCCGGGTGATCTCTTTCAACTGCTGGTAGACAGCGGGCATGGATTTTTCGAGTTCGCTGATCGACTGCGGCGTGCGCACGCCCGAGACCACGTCCTCGCCCTGCGCGTTCATCAGATACTCGCCGAAAAAAGTGTGCTCGCCGGTAGCCGGGTTGCGTGTAAAGCCCACGCCGGTGCCGGAGTTTTCGCCCAGGTTGCCGAAGACCATGGCCTGCACGTTGACCGCCGTGCCCAGCCAGTCGTCAATGCGGTTGATGCGCCGGTAGGTCTTGGCGCGGTCGTTGTTCCAACTGCGGAAGACGGCGTCGCGCGCGGCGATGAGTTGATCGAGCGGCTTCTGCGGAAAGTCGTTGCCCGTTTCCTTCTTCACCAGCTTTTTGTACTCTTCGATGATCTTTTTGAGAGCTTCGGGCTGGAGCTGATAATCGAACTTCACCTTCTGCGCGGCCTTCACGCTGTCGAAGATATGCTCGAACTTTTTCTTGGGAATATCCAACACCACGTCGCCGAACATTTGAATCAGGCGGCGGTATGAATCGTAAGCAAAGCGAGGATTATTGCTGCGCTTGGCCAGCGCCTCAACGGCTACATCGTTTAGTCCCAGGTTCAGGATCGTATCCATCATGCCGGGCATGGAAAACTTGGCGCCCGAGCGCACCGACACCAGCAGTGGGTTGTCGCCCGCGCCCAACTTCTGGCCTTGCAGTTTTTCCAAGTTCGCCAAGGCGGCCAGCATCTCGGATTGAATCCGCGGGCTCAACTTACCGCGCATATATTCGCGGCAGGCCTCGGTCTGGATGGTGAACCCCGGCGGCACCGGCAATCCGGCATTGGTCATCTCGGCCAGCCCCGCGCCCTTGCCGCCCAGCACGTCTTTCATGGTTCCGTTGCCGTCGGCCTTGCCGTCGCCAAAGAAGTAAACATACTTCTCAACAGTGGTTTCGCCTGCCGATTTGGCGGGCGAGTACTCCAGCACGCTCTGCGTCATGAATCAGATCCTCCATTTACCTGGTTTCCGCTACGCGGCCCACATGAACGGATCACTCGACAGAGGTTCAGCACATCCCAGGGAGTTGATCAGCGGCTGAACGATGAGTACCCCGATATGAGACAGCGCCCCGCGGCTCTTGAGTCGCCCGTACCAATAACCTCTTTAGAATACGGTTGCCTGTGTTTTTGGTCACAAGGATCTTCGAACAATCTTCGCGGATTACCACGATGCAGTACGTAAATTTATATAGCGGTATATGTATTGAATGATTTGATATTATGCGTGATTCTTCTGCGAACTCAAGCTGCAGTGCGTTCGTAGGCGGTGCCAGATTGCGAACCGATTCTCATATTGTGAGACATGAGGACTCTTTCCAACCCAAGCATGGTGAGGATTTGGCCCACATGCGGCCGGGGATTAGAGACCACGAAGCAGTGGCCGGCCGCGCGCGCGGCGCAGTAAAGCTGCACGAGAGCGGAGACGCCCGCGGCGTCAATGCGCCGGACCGGGCTCAGGTCCAGACTCACCTCCTGGCTGTGCACCAGCGGATGTAACTGCTGCAGCAGCCGTTGCTCCTGGCCGCGGATTAGCTCCGTCACCTCGGGTACAACCTGACGGGCTGGTTCCAAACACAAATGATTCATTGCAAACTCCTTTGCGGTAACTTTTGCCATGCGGCAGGTAACTTTTCCCATGCGGGAATTGCCCCATGCTTGCGATTGGCGGCCTTGGCTTTGGCCTATCCTGCTTGATAGCACGCGGCGGGCCAAACGAACACGCGCCACGTTTGGGGAATATGCTGAACTTCGTGGGGTCTCAAGCACTGGGCGGCGCGGCCATGGTGTTCGATTTCGCTAGAACGCGTCCGCAAATGGTCAACACTATTTCTTACGCAAGCGAGGCAACGAAAGTTCCGTGGCGGAGAGCGAGCATAATTTGGGTGGATTCACTCCGTCGCTGGCTCGCGAACTGGCGCTGAAGGCCGGCTTTGCCGAGGCCGGGATCGTCGCGTTGCCTTACCTGCAAGAGGAGCGCGAGGCGGAAAATTTTCGCGCCTGGATCGCCGCCGGCCGCTCCGGTTCGATGCAATACCTCGCGCGCCAGGCCGGCGATGGCCGGTTCCTGCGCGAGAGCGTGTCTCTGCCATTTCCCTGGGCGCGCTCGGTGCTGGTTTGTTTTGCCAGCTATAATTCTTCGGCGCCACTCTCTACCGAGACACAAAACCCAAGGAGCGGGTGGATTGCCCGCTATGCCTGGAGCAGCCGCAAGAACGAGCGCGGCGAGCAGGTGCCCAGCGATTATCACAAGGTTCTATTGCGCCGCTTGCGCCGTGTCGAAGCCGGGTTGCACGAACGGCTGGGCGAGTTCGAGTCGCGCGCCTTTGTCGATACCGGCCCCGTGGTCGAGCGCTCGCTGGCCGTCGCGGCCGGTCTGGGATGGACCGGCAAAAACACTTGCCTCATTCATCCCAAACTTGGATCATTCGGATTTCTTGCGGTTTTGCTCACCTCGCTCGAATTGGACGCTGCGCCGAAAGAGCTTTCTGTGAAGGGTACGGGCTTGAGGCCGCACATTGAATGGGCAACAAAATCCGGTGCGTTAGCTCCTGCGGAAAACATCCTCGCCGTGCCGGACCGCTGCGGCACTTGCACGCGCTGCATCGAGGCCTGCCCGACAGGCGCGCTGGTGGCGCCGCGCCAGATGGACGCCACGCGCTGTATCGCATATCTCACCATCGAACACAAAGGGCCAATCGCCGGGGAGCTGATGGAAGGCATGGGCCGGCAGGTCTTCGGTTGCGATATCTGCCAGGATGTTTGCCCGTGGAATCGCAAAGCGCCGCCAGCCAACGATGCCGAACTCGAGCCGCGCGCGGAACTCATCAATCCCGCACTCGATTGGCTTGGTTCTCTGGACGAGCAGTCCTTCGAGGAAAAATTCAACGGCTCGCCGGTGCGCCGCGCGGGATTTTTCGGACTCAAACGCAATGTCGCGATTGCCATGGGCAACAACGGAGACGCAATTTTTACGCCGCAACTTGAAGCCTGGGTCCATACCGCCGACGAGGGGTTGCGCACCGCCGCGCGCTGGGCGATTGGCAAATTGCGCCGCGAATAACTACAAATTGTCGCCGCGCACGTAGAGAACCGGCCCGCCGGCGTGCAGCCCTTGCGAAAGCCGCCTAGCCTCTTTTTCGCTGGCCGGCACAACCGAGATCGGTGAGGCTAGATAGAAGTCGATCTGCGATTCGGCCGGGAGGCTCAGAATCGGAGCGGGGATTGCGGCCGAGACTGCCGTGCCCACACCCGCGCCCAGAGCCGCGCCGGTGCCCATTCCGATGACCTTGCTTGCCGCCGAAGGGGCGCCGTTGGCGCTGCCGCTAAAGATGCCGCCGACAACTGCGCCGATCAGCGCGCCATTTCGAACTTTGACTTCGGTGGTTTTGCTTGTGCCTTCCACCTTGAATTGGTAGGTGTAGAGCGGATAACTGCGTCCGCCCAGATCAAGCGCTGTCAACTTGAGGACCAGTTCAGCCGCGCCGGTCAACGCGCCTGCTTGCTTGGCCCCGGCAACCGTTCCATGAAGCAGGGCACCGCGCGGAATGATGAGAACGCCATCGACCACCACGTCTTCGCTGAGTGTGAATGAAAGCTTAGCGCCGGCGCGCGTTTGCCGGCTGCTCATCGGCTCGTTGCATCTTACCCGGAGCAAGGTGTCTTCGAGTACCGTCACCTGCGCGTTGGGATCGCTGCTGGTCCAAAACCGCGCCGGCACAGTAGCAACGGCGGATGAGGACGTCGAAGAAGAAAAGCTCGCCGGGGACGATGGCTGGGCTGCGGCAGTTGCTGCCGGTGGCGGCTCTACTGGAACGGGGGCCGGAGTGGTCGCCGGAGCAGGCGCGTCGGGCAATGGCGTTTCTTGAGGAGAGACATTGGTTGGCGTTGATGGTTGTTGCGCAGGTGCTTCCAGCGGCAGCAAGCAAACCGCCGCGGCCATAGAGATCGATAATGATAAAAAACGCTTATGGGCCATTGCATCCTCTCCGCGGCTTTCTACATGATTCTAGCGGGTGTCCCGGTTCCGATATTTTTCGTTTGCGTAAACTCCGCCGTATTGCAATACGATTCGCTGCAAAACGCCCCCGCGAAGCACTATCCTATAGTTACGTTCCTCTCGAGTGTAGCGAGCCTGAAATTCTTTAAAGAACAACCGCAGATCCTTCGACTTCGTTTGCCGCAAAAAACACGGCAAACTTCGCTCAGGATGACAGAGTTATTCTTCTAGGAACTTTTGACTCAGGACACAAGCAGTGCAATTGAATACCAGGAACCGCGAAAGTTTTTGACGATCAAGAAGGATAGAACTGTGTCTGAATTTCCCAATCCCGAACTGGAGACGCCGCCGGTGGACGAGACTGCCGCCGGTACGGCCATCCCGGCCAATCAATCCAAGTGGTACCGCTGGCGCAAGGATGGCAAGGAACTGATCTCCTACCTGCTCGACAGCGAGGTTCACACCTACTCATTCAGCGTGGCGGCCAACGCCATCCTCTCGTTTATACCCTTCGTCGTGCTGCTCTACACGCTGGCCAATGCGGTTTTTCATTCCGCGGCCATGTTCGACGTAGTCACGCAAATGGTGCGCTATTATTTCCCCTCCAATCAGGGATTCGTGGCCGCCAATCTGGCCTATGTGGCGAGTCGCTCCTCCCGTCACGGCGTGCAAGGCTTTTCGCTCATCATGATTCTGGTGGCCTGCACGGGTATCTTTCTGCCGCTGGAAGTGGCGCTCAACCAGGCCTGGGGCGTCACCAAGAGCCGCAATTATCTGATGAACCAGACCGTCGCCTTCGGGCTAGCGTTTTTGATGGTTGTTCTAGGCATGGGCAGCGTTGTGTTCAATGCGCTGTTCCGCCAGTTACTGACCGTTGTATTTTTCGGTCACACCGACAATTTCGTCTTTAACGGCATTACCTTTCTGCTGATGGCCGTCACTTCTGGAGTGGCTGCGATTCTGTTCTTCTTCTCCGTTTACTGGCTGATGCCCAACTGCAAGGTGCCGCCGCTTTCCGTGCTGAAGACCTCGATCTGGACCGGCCTCATCTGGCTGGTGTCGAAGTTTCTCTTCGAGGCGCTGCTGCCGCATATGGACCTGCCCTCGCTGTACGGCGCCTTCAGCGTCTCGGTCGGCCTGCTCTTCTGGGCCTACATCTCCGGGCTGATCCTCTTTGCCGGCGCGCAGTTCAGCGTGGCCAAGCATAAGGCCAAGGCCGCGCCGGCTGCCACTGAGGCGACGCCAAGCTAGGGAATCAGCGCTGCAATTTTCCGCATCTCTATCGGCGGGAGAGCCAGGTACTCCAACCATCGAGGCGGCCTTGCATTGCTTTGCCAGGCCGCCATTGTGTATGGTTCGGCCATGATGCTTGAACGGGTTGTTGCTTGCCGCCGCGCTTTTGTCTTTGCCGCCTTCATGTTTTTGTTCGCCGCTTCCTGCTCCACCGCCGAGCAGCCTACGGCCGCCGCAACGGCGGGATTCAACATCTATATAGGTCAGGTGGAAGCGAGACTGGCCGCGCAACACCAGCCGGGCGCGAATTTTCTGGCGCCGGTGGACCAGGCGCGGCTGCGGCGCGGCGAACTGGTCATCGAAAAGCTGACGCCCCAATCGGGCCCAGATCTGCCCGGAGCCCTGCTGCACAACTGGCGGGGAACGGTCTTTGTGTCCGGCGCCAAGGCCGAGGACTTCGAACGGCTGATGCGGGACTTCAGCGACTATCCGCGCTACTACGCGCCAGATGTCCTATCGGCAAAGACCGTCTCCAGCCAGGGCGACAACGTGCAGGCCTACATGCGCGTGCGGCAGAAACATGTGCTGACGGTGGTACTGGACACGACCTACGACATTACCTACAAGCTGGGCAATTGTGGTGCTGCGCGCTGCGGCTACAGTCTCTCGCGGAGCACACATGTTGCAGAGATCGATGCGGCGGGTACGCCACACGAGCGTGCGCTCGGCGCCAACGAGGACCACGGGTTCTTGTGGCGGCTGAACACCTACTGGAGCTACCAGGAGCGCGACGGCGGGCTCGAACTTCAGGTCGAGACGGTCTCAATGACGCGCGCGATACCCACCGGGCTCGGCTGGGCGATCGGCCCGTTTATCGAAAGCATCCCCCGGGAGTCGCTCGAATTCACCCTGCGCGCCACGCGTGACGCTCTGAAAAAGTAGGAAAACTTGGTCTGCCAAGTGGCCACAGACACCCCGGCGTACCGTTACCCGGGGTGAACCCATTAAAGTCGTCTTACATAACGGTCCGGAGAGCGATTGGAGCGATGGCTATCGGATGAATTCTATATATCTTTATTATTCAGTTACTTAATAGGTATTTGCCGCGTAACCAGTGCAATGGTTACTTTTTTGCTATGAAAACAGCTATATACCGCTATTTGGTACGTACGTTTTTGGCTGGAATCCCTCTCGTGCTCAAAAACCGCCAGCAGGAGAAAGGGGGCAATAAATAGTGATAGGTGTTTATTTATCAAATGTTTAATGGATTATGCGTCCGTAAAACCATGCCCGGCGAAGCCCTCGGGTTACATGGGAAAGAGGAGCGAGAAAATTTGCCATGAAAAGAGGGCACTTGCTTGGATTAAGAAATTGATATTATGTAAGATAGGTAATAATGATTTTCCGGCCAGTTTCGTCGGCTGTCTGGTTTGAAGCCTATAAATATTCGCCGTTTATCACAAAGACAGTGGCGTTTTCGTGTGCCGCTCTTCTCTATATTTGGTAATCTTTCTATGGAATCAATGGTAAGCTTCTTGAACCAAGATTTGTAAACTTTGAGGTCAACGCATCGAAACTAGCTTCACAACAAAAGTGTTATTTGGATCGTCTTTCTGTGCCATTCCGGGGCACAATGTTTCACTTTAGAATTTGCCACAGTAGAGAAATAGAACAGCCAGCGAGTTGCACTCAAATGGTCTTTCCGAATGGTAGCGGAAGATCGAAGAACGGCAGGAGTTTCACTCGCCCGCTGCGAACCACTGGGAAGCGGCATAACAAATGGTAGGCCGCGAAACAGGATTCGAGATCGGAATATAGAGATGCGGAAATCGTCGGGAGAATACGAAGACGTAAGGTCGTCAGGAAGCGCCAATGGGTATGACCGTTCCGGGCAGGACGGGAGTTCAGAGGGCAGCGCCGCGCAGGACGTCAACAATTCGGTCAGTGCTCTGGGCTTGAAGGTAGTTCTTTTTAGCCCCAACGAGCGCTGCTGCAGCGAACTTTCGAGCTGCCTGCGCGAGGCGCAGTGCGGCGAAGTTGTCGTGCGCAATTCATATCCTTCCTTGAAAACCGATCTCAACTCGCTGATCGGCGACAATTGCGACATTGTCATTGTGGAACTGGACAGCGATCCCGACCATGCGTTGGGAGTTGTCGAGCGTATCCGCAGTGCCAACTCGGCAATGGTAATGGTCTGCTCTTCCAAGCCGGGCACAGATTTACTGATGCGCTGCATGCATGCTGGCGCGCGCGAATTTCTCGATCTTCCCTTGGATCGCGAGCAGGTAGTTGACGCGATGGTTCGCGCGGCGGCCCGCACCACGACGACCCGCCAGCCTGCCGCTCCGGAAAAATCGTCGAATGGCAAATTGCTGGCATTCATGGGCACCAAGGGCGGCGCCGGTGTAACCACGCTAGCGACCAACTACGCGGTTGCTCTGGCCGAGCAAACGGGCGCGCGGACTTTGCTGTTGGACTTGGATCTGCCGCTGGGTGACGCGGCGTTGAATCTGGGATTGACGCCTGAGTATTCGACGATCAATGCGCTCGAGCGGATCGACCGCCTTGATTCCAACATGCTGATGCAGCTGTTGGTCAGGGATAGTAGCGGTTTGTATGTGCTGGCGGCTCCGGGGCATTACGTTTCCATGCAGCCTTCCGACGAGGCCATTACCGGCCTGCTGGAACTGGCCTCGCGCAGCTTCGATTACGTGGTCATTGACGTGGGCTCGCGGCTGGATCTGCGCGGCACGTCGCTGTTCCGCATGGCCAGCAATATCTATTTGGTAACGCAGGTCGATGTCGCCGATTTGCGCAATTGCAACCGGCTGATCTCGCAGTATTTCGGCGGCGAATACAACAATATTGAAGTTGTGCTGAGCCGCTATAAGCGTATCGGTCTGACTATCGACGACAAGGAAATCGCCCGTCTGCTTTCCGCCGATGTGCGTTGGAAGATTCCTTCCGACGAGGCGGCTGTGAGCGCCATGCACAACGACGGTGTGCCGCTGATTCACGGCAACAACATCGTCTCCAAGGCGATTCGCCAGATGGTGACAGCAGTAGCGCCCAAGCAGGGCGCAGGCGATCCTGTCGCGATCAAGCCTGCCGTTGAGGAGCCGGTCAGCCGCAAGACCAAGGCTGCGGTAAAAGCCAAAGCCAAGTCTGACGGCGGGCTGCTAAGTATCTTTTCTGGCCAGACAGACTCGGAGCCTTCAGAATCCGAGGCGGAGGCCGCGTCCACTTCCGCGCAAGAGACCCGTGTTTACCGCGGAATCGTCTACGTCAAGGGCGCAGATGGCCAATGGCACGCGCAGGGTAAGGCAGACGAAGAACCTGCGGAGCAGAATTATTCGCAGGCTTCAGCGCAAAGTTACACGCAAAATTATCCGCAGCAGTATGCACAGAATTACTCCGACTATGTTGAGCCTGAGGTTAGCTGGAATGCGCCGCAGCCGATCGATAGCGGAACCGCGCTGAGCGAAGCGCAACTGAACGCCACGGCCAATGTCGAGGGCACCTTTGAATATAAGCCTGCGGTGGGCGAGGTTATGCCTGCCGGCACGCATATGCTCACGGTGGTCTTTACGCCGCAGAGCGATCCGGATAATCCTGTCGAGAGCTCGGTACAACTGACCGTCAACAAGCTGACACCGGTCATCGAGTGGCAAAAGCCGGAATCGATCTTCTACGGCAAGCCGCTGGGTGAGGAACAACTCAATGCCAAGGCCGATGTGCCCGGCAGTTTTGTCTTCAATCCGCCGTCGGGAACGGTTTTGTCCGAGGGCACGCATGCGCTGTCGCTGATCTTCATTCCTGAGGATCTGATCAACTACAACACGGCGGTCAGCGTTGCATCCATCTCGGTTTCGCGCATGGCCCCGGAGATTACTTGGTCCAATCCGGCGCCGATCTTCTACGGCACGCGCCTGGATGGGGCAGAGCTGAACGCCAAGGCGCAGATTCCCGGCAAATTCATCTACTCGCCCGCGGAAGGCACGATGCTTCCGGTTGGCGTGCACAAATTGAATGTCACTTTTGTGCCCGACCAGACCGAGCATTATCGCGAGTCAAAGTCGTCGGTGACGCTGATCGTCTCCCGGAATACGCCTGAGGCGTTCTGGAAGCAGCCCGCGGATATCGTTTACGGTACGCCGCTGGGCCCTGAGCATTTTCTGATTGAAGCCAAGGTTCCCGGCGCATTCGAGTTTAGCGCCGAGCCGGGCGAGGTGCTTTGCGCGGGCAGGCACACGCTGATCGCCTACTTTACTCCGCAGGATCAGGACAGCTACGCGGAAACCGAGTACGAGGCGACGCTGACAGTCGCCAAGAGCCGGCCGACGCTGACCTGGAAAAACGCCGCGCAGATTGTTTACGGCACAGAGCTGAGCAGCAACGAGCTGAATGCCGAGGCCTCGGTGCCGGGCAAGATCGAATACACGCCTGGACTGGGAGAGGTGCTGCCAGTTGGCCAGCATACGGTCACGGCCCGGTTGACGCCCAATGACTCGATTAACTACGAGTCGATTGAGGCGCAGATGTTCCTCGGCGTCGAAAAGGCCGTACCGGTAGTGGATTGGCCGCAGCAGTTGTCGATCACCTACGGCACGCCGCTGGGCGATCACCTCTTCCAGGTGCACACCTCTGTACGCGGAAGCTATACGCTCACGCCGCCCAAGGGCGAGGTGCTTCCTGCCGGAGCCTACCGCATCCATGCGGTATTCACGCCCGACGATGCAGGAAACTATCATCCGGTTGAGGCTGATGTCACCGTTCAGGTCTCCAAGGCGTTGCCCGCCATTGCCTGGGAGTCGCCGCGCTCGATACCTTACGGTACCGAACTGAGCGGCGCACAGCTGAACGCCAAGGCCAATGTAAGCGGTCACTTTACCTATACGCCGACGTTTGGCGATGTTCTCGGCGCCGGCCAACATACCGTCAAGGCCGTCTTTATCCCCGACGACGAGGGCAACTATCAGCGCGTCCAGGCTTCGGTGCAACTGTCCGTGGATAAGGCGACGCCGATCATCCGGTGGCCGGAACCAGAGCCGATCGTTTACGGCGAAAAGCTGGGCGAGCGTCAGTTGCGCGCCCATGCTTCGGTGCCCGGTGTGTTTACCTATACGCCGGCGGCCGGCGAATTGCTAGAGGCTGGAACCTACAAGATCACAGCTTCCTTTACGCCGCAGGACGATGCCAACTTTGTCAGCACGCAGGCTTCGATGAAGCTGGTCGTGAACAAGGCGGTACCCACGCTGGAATGGCCTGATCCGGCGCCCATCGAATGGGGGACGCCGCTCAGCTCGGCCCAGTTGAACGCCCATGCCAACGTGCCGGGTAACTTTGCTTATGCCCCGGGCGAAAACGAACGGCTGAAGGCTGGCTTCCACACCCTCGCGGTGGTTTTCCTGCCCGAAGATGCACGCAACTACGCGCCGGTGCAGACAACGGCTTCGCTCACTGTTAATCGCGCTACGCCGCTGATCACTTGGACTCCGGTTTCGCCCGTTGCTTACGGTACGCCGCTCGGTCCCGATCAGTTGAATGCCAAGACTGCCATTCCCGGCGTGTTCGTCTATAGCCCGGCCGATGGTGTGGTTCTGGAAGCAGGCACGACACGGCTGGCCGCCACCTTCTTCCCTGAAGATGACGCCAACTATGCGGAAGCAGACGCCTCGGCATCTCTGCAGGTCGAAAAGGCGGTTCCCGCCATCGACTGGCCGACACCCGAGCCGATCGAATACGGCACGGTGCTCAACGAAATTCAGCTGAACGCCAAATCGACGGTACAGGGAACATTTACTTATGTGCCACCCGCCGGCTCCTTGCTTTCGGCTGGTAACCATACGCCGACGGTTCTCTTTACGCCGGATAGCCCGAACTACATGCCCACCGAGTCTACGGTTTCTCTGGTGGTCAAAAAATCGACGCCGAAGATTATTTGGGATGCTCCGGAGCCCATTGTTTCCGGCAGCCCGCTGAGTGTCGCTCAGTTGAACGCTAAGTCCTCGGTACCAGGCAAGTTTGCTTACTTCCCCCGTGCTGGAACGGTTCTGCAGCCAGGTGCGCACAAGATCGAATTGACCTTTGTGCCCACCGATGCCGCTAATTACGCGCCGGTGCAGACTTCGGTCGAACTGACGGTGATCGAAATCAAGGAAGTGGCAATCGATTGGCAGCCGCCGGCGCCGATCCGTTATGGCACCCCGCTGGGGTCGGATCAGTTATGCGCCAAGGCTAGCGTTCCCGGCATCTTTGTTTACTCGCCGGCAGAAGGCACAGTATTGGCCGCAGGAACACAAACCCTGATGGTCACTTTCATTCCGGACGACGACGCGAAGTACGCCGCGACGCAGAGTTCGGTTTCCCTGGTTGTCGAGTCTGGCGAGCAGGCCGCAGCAGCAGCTGCAGCCGCGCCCGCCGCAAAGCGAGTAATCGCGCCCGGCACGACAATCAATCGTGTAACCGTAAAGCCCAAAGCAGCCCCCGAGCCAGCGCCGCAAAGCGCCAAACGGGAAATTCGGGTCTATAAAGGAGCAACATACGTGAAGGAGGCAGACGGACAATGGCACCTATTGAAGTAAAACTTCCATCATGTCCCGATACGCTGCCCGAGGATTTTAGCGACTGGGACAGCGAATCAGTAGCAGCACAGAAGCAGGCTGCGGCCGCAGCTGCAGCAGCAGTACAGAGGCAGGCCGCTGCTGCGCCAAAGGCGGTGCCGGTGGAGAACCTGCGTCCCGCTGAAAAGCGCGACGTTACGCCACGGCAGCCTATTCAGCGCGATATCACGCCTCGCAGCATACCGCCGCGGGATGTGGCACCTCGCCCAACCCAGCGTATCGAAGCCAAGCCGGCTCCGATTCCTGAGACTCGCGTCAAGGTCAAGTACAAAGAGGTCGAGCAAGAAGAAGAGGAAAAACCATCTGGCGGCATCAACCGCGGGGTGGTGTTTGCCATCGCTTCTCTCATCCTTTGTGGCGGACTTGGGGCAGCCTACATGCTGCGTGGCTCTTTCATGCATTCTGACCTGCGCATTCCTGCGGTTGCTGCGGGCAGTGCCGCGAGCGCCGGCGTTAGTACGGCGACCGACGCGAAGCCGGATCCAGGAAAGACCCTGGGAACCGACTCGCCGGCCAGCACTAGCACGGCTGCCGGAGGAGCTACTGCGCAGCAGACACCGCAAACTGCACAGCAGACGGCGCAAACCGCACAACAGACGGCACAGCAGCAGCAACAGCCTGTGTCCGCAAGCTCCAATACCGCCCAATACAACGCGACTTCGCGCATTCAACACGGTCAGTCGATTGGCTCTGCTCCGGAACCGTCGGGCAATCTCGACATGTCCGGTATGGGCGGAATGGGCACGGTCTCGGGCAATTCGGTCGTACTACCTTCCAGCGGCGGCAGTGTGAAGTATTCACCCAACGCTCCGCAGGAAGTTTCGGCCGGCGTGTTGTCGCAGATGCTTATTCAACGCACCGTTCCGGTCTATCCGGCCTTCGCTAAGCAGGCGCGGATTCAAGGCACGGTTCGGGTGGCCGCGATCATCACCAAGCAAGGGACTGTTTCTAGCCCTCACGCTGTTGATGGTCCTGCGCCTTTGCGTCAGGCAGCTGTCGACGCGGTGAAGAACTGGCGTTACCGCCCCTGCATCTTGAACGGCCAGCCCGTCGAGGTCAAGGCGACGATCAACGTCAACTTTACACTGCAATAGGCAAAACGCTCTGTCTACGTCTATAGCCTCTACAGCCGGTCTACCGTGCAGATCAACTGCACGGTGCCGGCTGAACTTTTTGTAGCAAAGTTATCCTGCCCGTCTCACTAAATATGACAACTCGCTTGCGGCTTTTTAAAGAATCCTTATAATGTCCCTAAGCAGTAGATAAGACTCTACTGATAAGCGCACTTCCTAGCCTGCCAAGCTTCATACCTCGCAAATTTCGGGTGGAGTGTCAGGCTCTCTTTCTTGACAAGTATTTTCTAACCAACGAAGGTTTGAAAATCATTTGGATTCGCGCAGCATCATCGACGTGACCGAGACGCCCGCCAGGCCCTCGGACCTGCGTGTGCAAAACAGCCGTACGTTGCTGCGCCTGGTGCGCGATCATGAGCCCTGCTCGAAGGCCGATCTGGCGCGGTTATCCGGTCTTTCAGCGCCGACAGTGGCCGCGGCCGTGGCCGATCTTTCCGCACTCGGTTTGGTGGAACCCGCCGGCGAAGGCCCCTCGTCGGGTGGCAGACCGCCGGAGTTGTTACGTTTCCGTCCGGAACACCGCCTTGTAGCAGCTGCTGACATCGGTGGCACCCGCTTGCGGCTGATGATTGCTAATTTGAGTGGTGTGCCCGTTGCCGAGCGCAAATGCATCATTCCTCCCGATGCTAAAACGCCAGAAGCGATTTGCGTATTACTCTACGAGCAACTGCTCAGTGCATGTGCCGAGGCTGGAATCACAGCCCAAAAAATTTTGCACTTGACCGTTGGCGCTCCAGGAATCACGGATGTCGAACGCGGCATGGTGCTCTCGGCGCCAAATCTGGACAAGTGGACGCAGGTTCCTCTGCGCCAGATGCTCGAACAGCTCTGCGGAATTCCGGTCACGGTAGAAAACGACGTCAATCTGGCGGCGATTGGCGAACACTGGCGGGGTATTGCTGTTGGGGTCAAGGATTTCATTCTCATCGCCATCGGAACCGGCATTGGCTCGGGCATCTTTCTTGGCGGCCGGCTCTACCGAGGCGCGCAGTGGAGCGCCGGTGAGATTGGCTATTTTCCGGTGGCCGGGATGGCCCCGGAGATGCCGGATCAAAATATAGCTGGCCAGTTGGAGCGGGTGATTGGCGGCGCTGGTATCGAACGGATGTGGCGGGAACGGCTAAAACAATCGAGCCGCGCCGCAGATGCATCTCTGATGAAGCTGCGCGCCAGCCGCATTCTCGACCTGGCCAATGATTTGCAAGATCCCACAGCATTAACGATCCTGAAAGAGACAGCACGGTTGCTGACAGACGCAATCGTCAACACCATGCTGATTCTCAATCCCAGCCTGATTGTGCTGGGCGGTGGTGTGGGTTCTCATCCCAGCCTGCAGCGCGAGGTCGAGCGTCTACTGCAGCCGGTTCGTTTCCCCAGGCCCGCGATTTGCACCAGCACATTGGATACCCACGCCCAGCTTTATGGTGCGATTGCCATGGCGCTGGAGGCCTGTCAGGCCAAGCTCGTCTGTTGACGGCCGACGGCCCGCCATGCTCTTCTCAGGGCCGAACGGCACACACAACGAGGAACAGTGTTTGCTAGCGTTCCGCAGAGAAGAACAGTCGATCCCCAGTCCTTACAACCGCGTCTAGAGCACCGATTGCGGCATTACAGTTTTGGCGGGCCGATTCCAAAAAAACGAGGAAAAAGCAGTCAGAGCAAGTGCAGCCCCGCAACAGTGATAGACGAATAGATTCGTAGGAGGCTACATGATTCGTTCGATCCGCAAAAACGTCCGATATTTTATCTACGCCAGTTTGTCAGTGGCGATCTTTCTCTTTACGCAGCAGAGGGCTGCGGCGCAGTCGCAATCAATCAACGGCACAATTCACGGCACGGTGACCGATGCCAGCGGTAAGCCCGTCGCCAACGCCAAAGTGGACGACACTGAGACCGACCGCTATGGCCTGCGCCTGTTTGCCATCTCCGACTCCTACGTCAAGGAAGTTGAAACGGTTTCGAATGCCTTCAACGCCGAGTTTGGCAACACGACAGGCATTATTTACAACGTGATCACGCCCTCGGGCACCAACGAAGTGCACGGTCTGGCACACTACCTGTGGCGGCCAGAAGCGGCCTCGGCCTGCCCCTCGCTGCTAAATTGCGCGACCACGGCCAAGCCAGATCTGCACGACGACGACGTGGTGGGATCGGTGGGCGGGCCGGTCATCAAGAACCGTTTCTTTTATCGGCGCCTACGAGCACCTCAAGCGCTCCAACCCGCAGGCACTGGCGATTACCTCTGCCAATCAGGCGGCGCTGGAGGCGGATGGCGTCAGCTCGTCGCTGTTTGCCATTGCTCCACAGGTGCAACGCGCGCAGTGGCTCGATCTGCGCGGCGACTACAACGTCAACGCGAAAAACTCGATCTTTGTCCGCTATAACTACTTCCGCAATACCTATCCGTACAACACCAACGCCGGCGGCCTCTATGTGCTTGACGCGGCCAGCGACTTCCGCGACCGCGCGCGCACGGCCGCGCTGCTCGGCTTTGAAGGCCTGCAGGTCAATTCATACGGCGCCATCGCCAGCATCGATTATCTGACCGAGAGCTGCGCCTTCATCGTCACTTCCATGCTCAGCCTGGGCCGCCTGGTTCAGGATCTTTTGCTCTACTCGACCGCGGAGTTCGATTACCTGCGCCTCTCCGACGGCTATGTTCAGATCTCCAGCATCATGCCGCAAAAGCGCAATCCGGTTCCACTGGAGCATGCGCGCATCCTTGCTTCGCGGGCCATGACCGGCGCGCAGGCGATCTTGAGCAGCATGCACAATACGCCATTCACCGACATGAACGACAGCGAAGACCCGGTACAGGCGCTTGTCGATGCCGCCTTTGCCGATGCGCGCCGCGCTCTGTTGCTGCTTGCGGGCGCTCTTTCCGAGGCGACCTTCAATGTGGAGAAGATGCAGAAGCGGGCACAAGGCGGATTTTTACCGGTGACGGAATTGGCCGATACTCTGGTGCGCTCGGCGGGGATTACATTTCATCAGGCGCACGCTTTTGTCTCGAAGGCGGTGGCCGAGTGTAGTGGTGTTTTTGACCGCGAGCGCATTGTGGCTTCGGTCACGGCTTCGCTTGCAGATGCCGGTGTCACACCGCCGCAACAGGCAATGCTGCTCGAAGCGCTCGATGCCGTGCATTTTGTCCGGCTGCGCTCGATTGCTGGCGGCCCGGCTTCGGCCGCGCTCGATCCCGAGATTGCGCGGGCAAGTCAACAACTAGATGATGACTGCGGATGGCCGCGCGAGCGCAGGCAAAAACTCTCTGCTGCCTCGGCGCAGTTGCGCCAGGCCGTGGACAGGATGAAAGCCTCCGTATAGCTCGCAAAGAAAACCTCTCGCATCTACCCGCGATAAATTTCGGGAGCGAAAAGTGATGGGGCTTCGCTTTTTAGCGAAGCCCCAAAGTACGGTTCAATGACTGAAGGTGCTTATCGCCTGCCGTCCACTGGATCGCCGTAAGCGATGCCGCGTCCGTTAGTCGAAAAATAGACACGCCCGTAAATTCGCGGATCGCCCGTAATGGCATCATTGGTTTGCCCGTACTGATGACGATCGTCGTTGACGCGTATCCAGGTGAATCCTGCGTCGTCGGAGCGGTAGATACCCCACTGGCCGAAGACCTCGGCACTACTGTAAAGAGCCGGATAGCGATGGAAGGGCGCCGGCTTTCCAAAGCCGATCGTCGAAGCGGCATCCACGTTCCACAACTTTACGAACGAGTTTCCGCCATCCCGCGAGTGCCAGATGCCGTAGACAGTCGTCGTGCTACCGCCAGCCAGCCAGATATCGCCTTCGTGACCGGGCGTGGCTTTGAATTGCGCCGACGTTGTTGGTAAATTGCTCGCGGCGGAAGCGGTAAAGGTTGCACCGCCATCGATGCTAATGTAGAACGTGCCCGCTGAATAAGCGTAGAACTTCAGCGGATTGACACGGTCGGCACGGACGCTGGCACTGGCTGGCACCACAGTTGAAGCCATCCACGTAGTCCCCTTGTCAGCCGAGTAGTACACGCCGGCCGAGGTGCTCCAGACGACTCGGCTGGCGTCAGCCGCAGCGGCTACGGTTCCACCCGAGGCTCCCGAAGGAATGGTGGCTGCAGGAGTCCAGCTTTGCCCACCATCGGTCGAAAAGCCGATGTTAATTCCGTTTGTGCCGCCCGTTCCCACGCGTACGACAAAGCTCGGCGCCAACTCTGCGTAGTCAAGACTCGTCCCCGTCGTGAACACCGGATTGCTGCTCATCACGCTCGGTGTCTTCAGATCGTTGTGAGTAAAGCCGCCGATGTCGCCCACGGCGCTGATCAGATGAGCAGTGCCTGTAGGAGGACTGATGAGATCCAAGACCGCGGTTTCCTCAACACCCTTCGCGGCTACAGAGATTGTTGCCTTGCCTCCGCTATCCCATGTTGTCAGATTGTTGGTGCCGTAAAGTGTGGCACCGGTGCCATAGAGCAGGTGATTCGAATCGAAGGGATCGATCTCGATCGATTCGACCATCCAGCCCAGCTTCGGGGTTGGCTGCGGGCACGATGAATTGCTCGTTCCTCCAGAGGCGCAGGTCGCTGGCGTGTATCCAAATGTAAGCCATGGCGCGACCGTAGTGTAGTCCATCGTGTAAGACGGTACCAAGTATGGAGGCCAGCCAGGTGACCAATCCAGCCCCCAGATATCGCTCCAGGTGCTCCCACCATCCAAGCTGCGGAAGATTTGTGTGTCGGGCCACCACTGGTTCAGCGTTGCCACCACAATCGTGTTTGGATTTTGCGCGTCAAACGTTAACCCGCCAAATCCATAACCACCGCTCAGCGGCGAGGTTGGCGGAGTGATGTCGGTCCAGGTGGCCGATCCGGTGTCGTACTTCTTTACGCTGCCAGCGGAGCCATCGAAGGGGCCGGCATTGTTGTTGTAACTCAGATAAAGAACCCCAGCAGGTGTGAGTTTGCCGTGATGCGGCATCACGCCGGTCGGTTGGCCAGCGACCGCCGACCAGGTTTGGCCGCCGTCGTTGCTCTGCCACAGGCTGCTGGACGGATCCGCCACGCCAACATAAATGTTTTTCGAAACTGTGGTGTTGCCAATCTGTATGGTGGTGCGAGGATCGAAGATCACCCAAACCACGCCGATGGGATCGTTGTCGTAGGTGTCTGTCGAACCGCTCGACGGCTCATGATAGGAACCGGTATCGGTAAAATTCGAGACCTTGGACCACAACCTGCCGCGGTCGTTGCTGCGCCAAAGTCCGTTACCGCTACGCGTGCCTAGATACAAAATATGATTGTTATTCGGATCGACCGCCAGCCGCTCGCCCATACCGCGTCCGGGCATATTGCTGCCGACTTTGAAGGGTAGATCGAAACGCTGGAAGTGGCGGCCCTTGTCATCGGAGCGGAAGATCGCGCCATTCTGCGTTGTCCACTCGTTGGTGTAGGTACCCACCGCAAGGTAGACGCGCTGCGGGTCTACGGGATCAATGGCGATACTCTCGACGCCAAAGAGATTCCAATTGGGATAGTCAACCCAGTCCAGTAGCGGAACCCAGCGATCTTTATCTTGATCGAATCGATACGCGCCGCCAATGTCCGTCCGGATGTAGACCAGCCCGGGTTCCTTGTTGCTAAAAATAATCCCGGGGATGAATCCCCCACCGCCGCCAATGACGACGTTTTGGAAGTGATATGGGCTGAAGTCGAACTCGGGCCCCTGGGCCGATACTGTGGATGGATTCAACATAGCCAGGAAAATCGCAGCAATTCCGGGAACCAGGAATAAGCCGCAGAACCTAGCCAACGACAAAGCATACTTTTTCCAACTTGGCATAAGTACCTTCCTGTTAGGGATGAGTGTTCAGGAGTCGGCGCAAAGGGGCCGGGGCGAGGAGCGGAGAGGGGTGACGCGGATTTGGCGTCGGGGGCGCGCTGACTCCATCCTCCAGCTCGCGCGAATTATAGACGCCTCGGCTTCCACTGCTCTATAGATATGTCGTGAAGATGAGATGGACGGGGACCGTTCACCTGCTATTCATGCCAGGGAGCGAACCGGGCTGGCGAGGAAAGAGTCGTCGAAGCTAAGAAGGTAAGATCGCGAAACTTACACGAATCATGAGAGTTGGCAGCTAGAGCGGATGGTTTGCTCAATGGTTTGAGTGGCCAATGATGCTGCGCGAAACGTCTTTGGCGGTTGATGACTTTAGTTATGGTTGAAGGTCCGGAATATATGTATCGGCTGCTTCCGCCGGCCGCCATCGTAGAAAAGCTGAAGTCTCCATGGCCGCCGGCGAAAGCCCGCATTACTCGACGATCGGAACCTCGCTGCGCACTTTGAAGTGCACCAGAAGCGAGGCGTGCCCGGCCGGGCAGCCTAACAGAAGTTGTCTACCCTGGCCCTTGAAAGAATAAGCGATGTGCGCAATGCCGCTGGGCTCGATCTTCTTTACCTCGGGAGCGGAGACGATACGGATTCGATCCGCGTCCACAATCTCCGCCTCGGCCGACAAAAGTTGCTCATGCCGGCTGGCATCGAGCGCGATGGGCACCTGCAGGTCGTCATTACCATTGCTGCGGTTGCAATCTACGTTGAGCCCGGTGACCTTGTTATCGCGGACAACATCGCTGACATCGATGATCGGGTTATTGCGATAGACTTTGGCGAAAAATGTATAGGCATCGGCCGTGCGGCTGGCAGGCCGCGCAATATTGATGTGATCGGCATCGATCTTTTGCGGCGGCGTATCCACGTCGCAACCATAAGTGGCGCTATAGTAGGTTACAACACGCGCCCGCGCGCCAAGGTATTTGCCCATGCCTGCGCCAGCCGCTGTATCCTGCGTTTCGTAGGCGCAATAGCGATGAATTTTACTCACCGAACCGGTGCTTCTCCACCGCTGTTCCAAATCCATCAAAAAGCTGTTGTCGTTGCTGTTGCGCAGGTCGGTCAGCAGCGGGTCGCTATCGTAAATCTTCGCCAGGCTGGCGACAAACGATCCCTCATGCGGTGTTGAATACGCCACCACAAAGCGAACGCGCGCGGCATCTGCCGGATGGCCGAGCAACATCTCTTCGGTCAGGATTCCGCCCAGGCTGTGGGCAATGAAGACAACTTCCTGGTGCTCCCAAACATGTTGCTGTTGCAATTTCTGCCATAGGATCTGCGCGAGCTGCACCGACGATAATTTGCCGCGCAACGACGGCGTGGGATACTCGGCGACCACGACATCCGAATTTTGAAAATGCGGATCCGTTTGAATCATTTGCGGCCAGTAGGCGCCGTTCGACGCCCTCCAGGTCTCGCGATCTCCGTGAATGCCGTGGACGAATACGATCACTCGTGGCTTTAAATTACCTGCATGGGCTGGTATACCACCCAGTGTGGCCATCGCACCAACTGCCAATAAACTCCGAAGCACTGCAACCGCGCTGCGCAAAGCTATCCTCTCGATGATTCCCAATATGAAGTGGGGAAATTCTATTTTAGATTAGCGCTTTGCCGCTAGTTGCGGGCCGCACTGTGATAGACCGGGAATCTGCTATTCTGCCTCGGCAGCGGGCAGCAAAGGCTCGTGCCAGGCTTCGTCGCCCAACGGATGGCCATTGCGCTGGCCCAGTTCGTTGCGGTGCATCAGATTCACTAGCCAGTATTCGTATTGCCTACGCCGGAACACAAGGGCACGGCGCAAAATGCTCTTCCAGGAAAAAAACCTGCGCCGCGCGGCCAGACAATAACCTCGCAAAGCCTCTGGGGAAAAGTGCCGCGGTTGAAAGGCGACGGTATTGTAAAAGTATCCGGGGTCAAGCCACCATCTGTCATTCAACAACCTGCCTTCCCGCTCCAGCCGGCGAAAAAGCGCGGTTCCCGGAAACGGCATCAGGTGGGCAAATGCGGCCAGTAAAAAACCATGTTCGATCGCAAAATCGACAGTATGTCGAAAATCGTTCGGAGTATCGTTGTCGCAGCCGAAGATAAAGGTTCCATAGACAGGAACACCGTGTTTGCGTAGTTCGGCAACCGCTTGTCCGATGCCGCCGTGGGCGCGATTGATGGGCTTATCGATCTCGCGCAGGTTGGACTCTTGCAAGCTCTCGAAGCCGATGAGCAGGCAACTGCAACCGCTGCAAACAATCAGATCGAGCAACTCGGGATCGTGCGCCACGTTGATGCCGGCCTGGCCCACCCAGCGAATCTTCATGGGAATCAGCGCGCGCAGCAACTGTTTGAAGCGCTCGGGCTCGCAAGCCAGATTGTCGTCCACAAAAAAGATCAACTTGGCGTGCTCCCGATCCTGGGCGGCCTCGGCAACTTCAGCGATCATCTGCTCGACGGGCCGGCCCGTGTAGGTTCTTTGGAAGGCAGTCTGCACGGCGCAGAACTCGCAACTCAGCCGGCAGCCGCGGCCGAACTCAATGAGCCGGACGGGTAGATAACGCTTGCCCGCAAAGATCGAGCGCCGATAGCACCATCTGGCCTCGCCGCTGGCCGGCGGTGTGTAATAAATTTTGCGCATGCAGCCGGCGCGGAAGTCGGCGATCAATTGTGGCCAGCTTCGTTCGGCACTGCCCAACACCACGGCTTCGGCATAATGCGCAGCCTCCTCTGGGCAAAGCGTAGTATGAATGCCGCCGAAGACGACGGGAACACCGCGTTTACGATATTCGCTGGCGATCTGATACGAGCGGCGCGCTGTGTACGTTTCCACGCTGATGCCCACCAGATCCGTTGGTTCGTCGTAAGGAATTGCCTCCAGCCGGTCGTCGTAAAAACGCAGATCGACATCGGCGGGCGTATGCGCGGCAACGGCAGCGGCCCACAACGGTTCCATCTGCCAGGTGCGCAGGCCCTTGCGTTCGCCAATGCGCCGGCCCATACAGGGGTGAATCAATGTGACGCGCACAGAGCCTCCTCGCAATCGGTGGGGATCTGCCAGTGATGCGGCGCGGGAGCTTGTCGCGGATCGCTTATTGAATAAGGCCGCGCGAAGCGCGCCTCGTGATACAGACGGCGCACGAAGATCCGGTAACAACAATTGCCGACAAAATTAATGGGGCAGCGCATGTCGAAACGCGCGGTGCGCTGCACGATGCGGTTCAGCGTAAAGGTATCGCGATAGGCGCGCTTGAAGCCCGCGAAAAGCTCCTCAGGCGTCATCTGTGCTGGTTCGATGACTACGTGCATCGTGTCGTAGTCGTTCCAGTTGTAACTGATAATGCGTTTTTCTTTCATCAGCCGTTCGAACAGTGGCGTTCCCGGATAGGGCGTGTAAAGCGAGAAACGCGGAATATCGACCTTCAGCTCCTGGACCAGCTCGATAGTTGAGTCGAAGACAGTGCGGTCGTCGTGATCGAAGCCGAAGACGAAGCAACCCTGCACGGAGATGCCGTAGCCATGCAGCCGTGCGATCAGATCTTTATAGCGGATGGATTGATTGAAGTTCTTGTGAATATTGGCCAGCGTTGCCTGGTCGTCCGACTCGAAGCCAATCAGCAGATACACGCAGCCGCTGCGCACCATCAGTTCCAGCAGTTCGCTATTCTGCATGCTGTCAGCCGTCACCAGTCCGCCCCACTTTTTGCGCAAGGGAATCATGGCGGTGAATAGCTCGCGCGAATATTCAATATCGTCGACTAGGCTGACATCGTTGAAGGCGATCATGCGATCGGGAATGGCGCGAATATCGCGAATGACATCGGCGACAGGCCGGCGATAGTAGCGCGGCCAGACGGCCGAGACCGAACAGAAATCGCATTGCCGCTTGCAACCGCGCGTAGCTTGGATGCTATTGGGAATCATGTAGCCGGACATGCGCTGTAGATCGCGGCGCGGCGCGGGAACATCGGCCAGCACATCATCTGCAAGTTCATGTTCGCGGTAAACTCTCTTCATTTGTCCGCGGTGGAAGTCGCGCAGGAGTTCTGGCCAAGCATGCTCGCCGCGGCCAACGACAATCGCATCGGCATGTTCGAGGGCTTCGCCGGGCAGCACGGTGACGTGCACGCCACCGAGTACCACGGGAATTCCGCGTTGGCGATAATGGCGGGCCAAATCGTAGGCCGCCGGTGCGCAGCCAGTAATCGCGCTAATGCCCACCAAGTCTGCCTCGGCATTGAGCGGAGTCGGATCGATGCTGCCATCGACCAAGCGGATCTTCACATCCGGCACAGCCCCGGCCAGCGCCGCAAGGGTCGTCAGGGTCAGCGGAGCCTCGCGCATGGAGCGCACAAAGGGGCCAACAATCAATTTGTGCATGTGCGCGTCGGGCATGATGAGCAAAAGTTTCATAACCTCTCTCCGGCTAACACTGCCGCGCGGGCCGTGGTAAATGTTCTGCGGTAAAAGCGGAAGCCAAGATTGACGGCCATTCCCGCGACAGGCATGGTCATCGATCCCAGTACACGGCGAAAGATCGAGGGCAGGCTATAGGTTTCGCGCCAGGCGCGGTGAAGCTGATGCTGCAAATCTTCAGGGCTCATTCTATCGGGCTGGAAGACCACATGGCGGCCATCATAGAGTCGCCAATCGGTGCTGAGAATCCGCCTCTCGCTTTGCAGCCGGCGCCAATCTGCGGTTCCAGGAAACGGCGTGTAGGCCGAGTAGAGAGCAACATCGATGCAGCTTTTGTTTACAAATTCAATCACGCGATCGGCTGCATCCGGTCCTTCGCCGTCGAGCCCCAAAACAAAGCAGCCCAGGATGGCAATTCCTTCACCGTGCAGCCTGCGGCAGATTTCATCGTAGGAATTAGCGCGATTGAAGCTTTTGCCCGCAAGTCCAAGAGCGTTCTGATCGAGAGTTTCAAAACCGGCCACCACACCGCGGCAACCCGCCGCGCTCGCTCTTCGCGCCCAGCCGGGATCGGAGATCACCTTGGAGGAAACAGCGGTATACCAATTTCTACCGGACATTACAGGCATCAACTGTTCCGCAAAGGCGGCATCTTCCAGCGGGTTGGCATCGAGTATGCCAATCGGTCCTGCGGGCATGGACTCGATCTCGCGCCGGATGCGGCCAATTTCCCGCTGCACGAACGATCCGCGATGCATCGGCGGAACGATGCAGAACGAGCACTGATTGCGGCAGCCGCGCGAGGTCTCCAGTGTGTTGCTGGCTACGTAGGCGCAAGGCCGTAGCAGGTCGCGACGCGGTATCCAATTGCCAGCCGTAAAGGCTTCTTCCCATGGCGACTCGTAGATCCGCCGCAACTGACCCCGCGCGTAATCGCGCAACAGCTGTGGCCAAGCGGTTTCGGCAAAACCACGGACCACCGCATCGCAGTGCCGCAGCGCTTCTTCAGTCATAAATGTGGGATGATAACCGCCCAGTACAACCTTGGCGCCCAGTGCGCGAGCCTGCCGGCTGAGCTCGTAAGCGCGGTGCGCGTCCGGCGTCATGGCGCTGATGCCCACCAGATCGGCACGGTAAAAATCTTCCGGCGGCTCGTCAACAGCTTCGTCGATGAGAAAGACTTCGGCATCGAACTCGGGCGGAATCAGGGCCGCAAGCGTGGTCAGCGTGGTTGGCGCATAGGCTGCCCGCGACGAAGTTTCACGCCATCGCCGGCCATCGTCCATGCGTACGGAGTTTGCGCCGATCAGTAAAATCCGCACTGCGTCCGTTCCTCCCCATGCGTCAGTTCGATCGCCAAAAAGCGCATACAACACTCAAAAGCTGGATATTCAAGATGGGTAATTTACAAGGATCTAAAATAAATCGTGCTCTTGTCTGTGCAATCTGAAGTTCGAGATAACGTGAGCAAAGTTTATCATTCAAAATGAACCCATGATCTTGTTTCCTGCAACGAGCGCCAGCGAAGGCTGGGCAAGTACTGGTAGCTACCTGACCGGCATTGCCGAACCTTGTGATAGCGAAGGACTTTGCGCGCTCTACCGGCAGGCGCCAATGCAGGGCGCGATGCGTCTATCGTTGCGGCATGAGCCAGATTTTTTCGTCGCCGCGCACGCCGGCAACCTCAGCAACTCGGTATTCATTGGCCGCGACCGGCAAAGCGGCGCTGTCGTCGCCTCGGCCTCGCGCAGCGTCCGCCGCGCCTTTGTCGACGGCCAAGCCACGCAGTTGGGCTACCTCAGCAGTTTGCGCATCGATCGCCAGCACACAGGCGGGACATTGCTCGCGCGCGGCTTTCGCATTTTGCGCAAATTACATGATGCCGATCCGGTTCCTTATACGATCACAGCCATTCTCGATGGTAATAGCGCGGCCCGTCATCTGCTCACTTCGCAGCGCACATCACTTCCTGTCTATCGGCCTGCGGGAAAGATGCATACCCACCTGATCTCGCTGGAGAGAAAACGGCGGCAGATTCATCAAGCAAATATTCAGCATGGATTACCGCCGGAGCAACTGCCCGAGGCTATCGCTTGCATCAACAATTTCAACTCAGAATTACAGTTTGCACCCCAATATCAATGTGAGGATTTTCAGCCTGACTCTTCTCTCTTGCCGTCGCTGCGCTTGGATGATTTTTATCTCTTTCGCGAGCGCGGCCGGATTCGCGGCGTTATGGCGGTCTGGGATCAGCGCAGCTTCAAGCAAGAGGTCGTCGCCGGATATTCGCCATGGCTCTCTGTATTACGTCCGCTCTCAAACTTCGGAGCATCATTCGGTCTCGCGCCGCGTCTGCCGGCTCCCGGCCAAACCCTGCCTTGCATGTATGCCGCATGCATGGGCGTTGACGGCGGCGACTGCGCGATCTTTACTCAACTGCTCGATGCCGCAATCGGCGATCTCGGCGGTAGAGGACTTTCCTACCTGCTCGTGGGACTCAGCCCATCCCACCCCTTCAGCTCAATCGCTGCCCAGAGAGCTATGATGAAGATTGCGAGCGAGATTTTTCTGGTGTATTGGAAAGACGCCCCGCCCGCCCGCTTCCCCGCCGGGGAGAGGATTCCGCACTTAGAAATCGCAACCTTATAGAGCATAACTTCATGGCTGGGCAAACTCATGGATCGACAATACCGGTTACGCAACTGACACCGGCCGACCGCGACGCGATGTATGAGTTGATGTGTTGCTATTATCTTGGCGTAACGCGCCAAGACTTCGAGCGTGACCTGAGCCACAAGCACGATGTGATTCTGCTGCGCACTGAAGATACGATCGTCGGCTTCTCAACACTGGCCCGCTTGCCGCTGGAAGTCAGCGGCCGGCAAGTGCATGCGATCTTTTCCGGCGATACCATCGTCGATGCTCTACATCGCGGATCGCTGGAAATGGCGCATCAAATCTGCGGGTATTTTCTCAGAGCTATTGAGGCTAGTCCCGGGCAAGAATTTTATTGGGTGTTGATCTCCAAAGGTTGGCGGACCTATCGCGTTTTGCGCTTTCTCTTTCGCGACTTTGCGCCGCGTTACGATGCTGGCGATCCACAAACTTTTGCCGAAATCGCCTATGCCTTTGGCGCGCGCTACTACCCGGAGCACTACAACCCTACTACACACCTGATCGAATTTGTCTCCGAGAGCCAGCGCATACGTCCGGGTTCGGCCGAGGCGATTGACCACCGCCGTGCCGATGCCGACATGCGTTTCTTTGAACGCGCCAATCCCAATCACGAACGAGGCGTGGAACTGGTTTGTGTGGCTCCGGTCACGTATGCGAATCTTACCCCCGCAGCAAGACAGCTTGCCGGGAAACACCATAGAGCGGAGCCGAAATCTTGAATTTGCTCACCGCCAACGCGCTTTTGTTTGCCTCCTGCATGGGCGACACGCTTCGCTGGCGGCTGGCGGCGCGCAACGTTTCCAATTGCCAGCAGCGGATTCTCCTTAATCTTCTTCGCGCTAATGCCGATACAGAATTTGGCCGCGAGCACGGATTCGCGCGCATCGCATCGATCGAACAGTATCAGCAGTGTGTTCCCGTGCGCGGCTATGCGCAATTCGCTCCTTATATTGAGCGCATTGCGGCCGGATGTCCGCGCGTGCTCACCGCCGATCCGGTCACGTCATTTGCTGTCACCAGTGGATCGTCCGCTGCGAGCAAATTGATCCCTTACAACAATGCCTTGCTCGCCGATTTTCAACACTCAATTGCACCCTGGATGGCAGGAATATTTTCAAGTCATCCTGGTATTTTGCTGGGCCGATCGTATTGGCAGATTTCGCCTCTGGCTCCGCCAGCCGAACCGGCCGCATCTGGAATTCCCGTGGGATTTGGCGAAGACGCCGAGTATTTTGGCCCACGCAGAGCGCAGCTGATTCGCGAAGGGCTGGCTGTCAATGCCACCGTCGCCGGTGCGGTCGAAACCGACGCATTCTTTCACGAGTCTTTGACGCAACTGTTGGCCTGCAACAATCTGAGTTTTATCTCGATCTGGAATCCGTCGTTTCTCTCGTTGCTTCTCATGCAGTTCGAGCCATCGCACTCTGACTTCATCGCGTCGCTCATCGCGCGCGGCCAGCGCAAACGCGCGCGCGCCATCGAACGACTCGTTGGCCAGTACGGTGCCAGGCTCGACCGGCAACTTGCCTCCGGACGCACGCTGGCCGAATCAATCTGGCCCTCATTGCGGCTGATCAGTTGCTGGACCGATGCCGCCGCGGAAGAGGCCGCAGATCGTCTGCGCGCATTCTTCCCCCACGTACCCATTCAGCCGAAGGGCTTAATCGCCACCGAAGGCATCGTGAGTTTCCCGTGGCGGATGCGTGGCCGTGCACTGGCGCTGCGCTCGCACTTCTTTGAATTTATCGACGTTGAGCAGAACCGGGAGAGTGGACCTACTCTGCTGGCCGGTCAACTCCGCGCCGGCGGCCGCTATTCGGTGCTGCTTACCACTTCCGGTGGCCTATACCGCTATCGCATTGGCGATGTGGTCGAGGTGACGGGCCACATCGCTTCCTGCCCGCTACTGCGTTTCCTGGGCAAAGAAGACGGCGTCGTCGATCTGGTTGGAGAAAAACTCAATCCGATTCATGTGGAACAGTGCGGCCAGAAGCTCTTTGCGCGGCTCGGGATGAGGCCAGAGTTCTGGATGATTGCTCCTCTGCGCCAGAACGCGGTACCCTGCTACTGCCTTTATCTGCAATCCCATAGCGCGGTACCAGAAGATCTAGCGCGGCTTTTCGACGAGCAATTGCGTGGGAATTTTCACTACGCGTATGCGCAGGATCTTGGCCAACTCGGCCCGCTTGCGCTCTATCGCATCGCTACTGGCGCCCGGCCCGAAGAGGTCTATCTGCTCCGCTCCGCCGGCAAGTTGCACCGCATCGGATCGCTGAAGCAGCCACGCCTAGACAGCCGCGACGATTGGTTCCAATTACTTCCGCGTCTGTTTTGCGGACAAACGCCCGGCTCGGAATGAGCGCGGGCTTGCGTGTTACATCTCAGCCTCTTGCAACTTACGGCGACTTTTCGATCGCGATATTGGCGTACAAATTCCATACAGATATTGTTTGTTATCAAGTTCTTTACCCCTCAGACGATAAACAAGTAAAACGCTTTTGGTGACGCTGCTCAGGGCGAAAGATCGAATATGTTTGAGATCGTCCCCTCGTCGAGCAAGCGCGCCAAGCGCTCCGTGGTTGCGCACAGCACAACTGCTTGAGAGGCCCCGCCTTTCGCGGATTGCAATCCAAAGCACGGTCATTGGTGTGAAGTATGTATGACCGTCAATTCATCCTCACGGGTCGAGGTGCAACGATGCCAGAGGAAAACAGGCCACCCCTCGCAATACCGAACGATCTTGTGACGCATGGACACGAGATGCCGGCGCCGTTTTTTCCTGGCTTGAGCCATCCCGTCGAAAAACGGCGAAAAGACGAGCTACGCCTGCGCACCATGAATACCCGAATCTCGCTGGCCTTGCGCGCGGTTGGCATCGGCGTCTGGGAGTGGAACTTCAAGACCAACACCCTGCTGTGGGATGAAAAAATGTACGAAATCTACGGCCTCCAGCCGGGAACGCCGGTCACGTCGGAGCGCTGGAAGAGCGTGGTGCATCCCGAAGACCTGAAGCTTGCCAGCGGCATCTTTTCTCCGGCCATGCAGCACGCGGTGGAGGAAAAACGCCGTTTCCGTATCGTGCATCCAGTACGGGGCCTGCGCGTGATTGAAGCCGCGCAGGAGTTGCTGCTGGATGCCACGGGTGCGCCCGTAGCCTGGATTGGGGGCGATCAGGACGTTACCGAATGGTTCTCCCAGCAAAACGATCTGCAGGCTCATGCCGCGGAGATGGAGAGATTGTCGTTGACCGATCCTCTGACGGGAGTCGGCAATCGCAGAAAGCTGGAGGCGTTTCTCTCCGGCGAAATCGTACGCGCGCGGCGATATGGAAGCAAACTATCTCTGCTCTTCGCCGACCTGGATTACTTCAAGCAAGTCAATGACGCCTTCGGTCACGATGTCGGAGATCTGTTTATTTGCTCGGCGGCGCAGACCATCGTAAAGACCGTTCGGGAGACGGACCTGGTGGCGCGTCTGGGCGGCGACGAATTCTGCGTTGTCGCACCTGAGATTGCCTCCGAGGAGATTACGCATCTTGCCGCCCGTATCAACGCTTGCCTCGCGCAAGAGAAGGTGTATCCGCTCGACCGGCCTCTGACGGCCAGCTTTGGCGCCGCTCAGTGGCGCGACGACGAAAGCGCGGATAGCCTGATGCGGCGGGCCGATCGGATGTTGTATCAGGCCAAAGCCAATGGCCGGAATCAGGTCTGTGCCGATTTTCAGATGGGAAGAGACAGTTTGCATGGCGATGCGGTTATTCAACCTCACCCGTTGAGCGCAGCAGCCAAGCCCGTTCATCTTGCTTTCAACTCTTTGTCTGCGAAAAACATCGCCGTCAATCCGTTTCCGGGAATCGGCAAGGAACAACTTGCCGCGGAGTACGCTGAAGCCCAACTGCCTGCATCTCCTCCGCCATTCAATTGACCGCGATGGAGAGCAAGAGCGGCAAGGAGCCTAACGGACAAGTTTCTCCGGCCGATGAATAAGTTGTTCGGCCGGCAGCAACGAAGGAGCGAACATGGGTACGGGTAAAGTTCTGATCGTGGAAGATGAACCAATTGTAGCCATGGATTTGAATCAAGAGATTCAGGAGCTGGGCTATGACGTGGTGGGCATCGCGGAAAGCGCCGACGAGGCTCTCGCGGTAGTGCAAGCCGAAGTTCCAGATTTCGCGCTGATGGATATCCGCATCGAAGGCAGTATGGATGGCATTCAAACAGCGCGCGCCTTGCAGCACTGGTACCACATCCCTTCAATCTTTCTCACCTCGTATAGCGACGACACCACCCTGGCGCGGGCGGCGCAAACCATGCCCTACGGCTACTTAACCAAACCGTTCAAAAGCGCGGAATTGAAGGCCACGCTGCGTATGGCGCTGGAGCGCTCCCGGGCGGACACGCAAAACCGCAGCGAAGAAGAGCACGCCAAAGAGGCTTTTAATGGCATGTCAGAGGGTGTCATCACCATCGATTGCACCGGCTGCGTTCGTTTTATGAATAGTACCGCCGAGGCTCTGGCGGGTTGGAGCGGCTCGGCCGCGAAGGCGAAACATATTAGCGAGGTTCTTCGCTGGAGCGAGGTACAAACCAATCCTGTACCCGATTTAAGCGGCTGGGACACGATCAAGCCGCAGGGAGAGTGGTCCGGCTGCGTTCTTCGTCTCACCGGCGATGAAAAGAGTTTTGTGGATATCTGCATGACGCCGCTCCAGGACAACGATGGCGAGCATCGCGGCTATGTACTAATCCTGCGCGACGCCTCGGAGCGGATGCGTCAGCAGGCCATCGACGAGATCGAAAATGAGCGGCCCTGCTTTGATAAAGTTCCCATGGCCATGGTGCAGTTGGATGCCGATGGCCGCATCTTGCGCGTGAACGAGGCGCTTCTGCGCGAAGCCGGAATCGATCCCAACAAGGTTGTAGGCAGAACCCTGACTGCGCTGAATCTGGACCCCGATCCGCAGATTGCCTTGGAGCTGATGCCCAGGCTTCTCAAGCACATGACCTTCGTAGCCGGCGCATACACGGGTGTTTCGAACTGAGGCTTAGGCTGCACGCGCAGGCAGAGGCGATTGATTGATGAGCAACCAATACAGGCCCGCCTGACGAACCACTGAGCGAAACTGCTCGAAGTCAACCGGTTTCTGGATATAGCTATTGGCTCCGCTGCCATAACTCTCAACCAAATCTCGGTCTTCCTTTGACGAGGTCAGAATCACAACCGGGGTTGCCTTCGTCCGTTCGTCGCTTTTGATCTTTTTGAGCACTTCAATGCCGTTGACCTTGGGCAGCTTCAGATCGAGAAGGATGAGCCTGGGAAGTTCGTAAGGCGTTTGCCCCGCGTGACTCCCCGTACCAAAAAGTAAATCCAGTGCCTCCTCACCGTCGCGAGCCACCTGAATCTTGTTGATAATGCACTCATGGCGCAGGGCATGGAGAGTCAACTCCACGTCCTCCTCATTATCTTCCACCAGCAAAATCTTATTCTGTTCTTCGAGCATAGCTTTCTTTCTCCCGCTGCTCGCTCTTAACGGAATCTTGCAGAGAGTCGAGCGTGAAGTAAAAGGCGGCTCCTTTGTCCAATTCCGCCTCGGCCCAAATTCTTCCCCCGTGTTTTTGAATGATGCGCTGAACGGTCGCCAGGCCCACGCCGGTGCCTTCGAAATCCTCTTGCCGGTGCAGGCGCTGGAAGACCCCGAAAAGTTTATCGGCATACTTCATGCTGAAGCCGACGCCATTATCGCGCACAAAGATTGTGTTCCCATTTTCGCCGGAAAACTGTCCCACTTCGATCACGGCCGGTGTGCGGGGACGGGTAAACTTCAGCGCATTAGAAAGCAAGTTATGCACCACCTGACGGATTAAGCCGGGATCGCAGTCCACGAAGGGAAGCGGACCGACCCTCCAGTCTACGGAGCGGCCAGCGCACTCCGATTGCAGATCGGCGACAACCTCCTGGACGATGTTGCCGAGCCCGGTGGTTTGCAGCCGCAACTCCTGGCGGCCTACGCGGCCCAGATTCAACAGATCGTCGATCAACAACCCCATGCGCTGCGCGCTTTCAATAATACGGTCGATAAAACGCTGTCCCTCGGCAGGCAATGCCTCCCGGTAATCTTCGCTCAGCATCTTGGCGAAGCCGCTGATATGGCGTATCGGGGCGCGCAGATCGTGCGAGACCGAATAGGTAAAAGCCTCCAGTTCCTTGACCGCATCCCGCAATTCCGCCGTGCGTTGATCGACTCTCTGCTCCAACTCGGTATTCAGGCGCTGTAATTCGCGCTCGTCGGCCTTGCGCTTGGTAATGTCGCGCGCCACTATGACGGCGCCCATGATGCTGCCGTCTTTGTCGCGGATCGGCGAAAAGCTGTAACTGGCAATCCAGCTCTCGTTGATGTCTTTCCGGTGAATGGTATAGATGATGTCCTGACCGACCTCGCCGCGCAGAGCACGCATGGTCGGCCAACAATCAACACTACCGATAATTGCGGTCTCTCCCTCGTAGACCTCGAAGATGGAGCCGAATTCGGCAATGCGTTCCGGACAGGCATCTGGGCTGGGAAACCGGAAGTAGCGTTGAAAGGCTTCATTGACTTGCAGGAACTTTCCCTGTGCGTCGACAATGAAGACCGCATCGGTCATGCTGGCCAGCGCCACATCGAGGCGGGTACGCTGCTCACGCTCGGCCTCCTCGGCCTGCTTGCGGGCGGTAATGTCTTCGCTGAAAATGACGATGCCGCCGATGTTGCCTGCCGCATCCTTCCAGGGACGGATCTCCCACTTCAGCCACTGTACGGAGCCATCGGCGCGATCGAAACGGTCCTCGTCTGCGCTCAGTACCTCGCCGGCCAAGCAGCGGCGGTGCAATACCTTCCAGCGCTCGGGAATCTCGGGGAAGACCTCGTAGTGGGAGCGTCCAAGAAAGCTGTTATCGTCGAGATTGAAATCGTTGATCCAGCGGCGGCTGGCCACCAGAAAGCGCATCTCGCGATCGTACATGGACAGCGCCGCCGGAGCGTGCTCGACAAAAAGGCGCAGCCGTTCCTCGCTCTCCGTCAGCTCCCGGGTGCGCTGTTCGACCCGTTTCTCCAGCATCGCGTTTACGTTCTGAATCCTTCCGCGCGCCTTGGCGGAACGGTTGATTTCCCGCACCGTGACGGCACCGGCCAACACCAGGATGATGACGCCCAGCAAGGAGCTGATCAAAAGAATGGTTGTGAATGCAGCGCGCGAATGGTCGGCGCGTCTCTGCCGCTCTAAGAGCAGTTGCGCCTCGATCTTCAACATGGTGTTGAAGGTCTCGCGTACTGCCTCCATGCGCCGGTTGCCTTCCAGCAGAAGACCGGCGCCGGGGATTTTACCGGTGTTCTGGCGTGCCGTAACAATATCGTCCACAATTTCCAGCTTCTGCTGGATCTGTGGATTGAGCTGTCTGAGAAGGAGAAGCTGCATGCGATTGTCGGAGAGCAATGAGGAGATCTGTTGCAAATCGCTGGGCAGGCTGGCCTTTTCTTGTGCAATCGACTGCAGAAAGTTGGTATCGCCGGTGAGGGCAAAGCCGCGATCGCTGGTTTCGATCTGGGTGAGATGATTTTGAGCCGTTTCGAGGGCCGTGGACACCACGTGCGTATGTACCACCCACTTCTCGTCGTCTGCCGATTGGTGCAGCGTGCGCCAGGCAAAGAAAAATCCCGAACAGGTCAAACAGATTCCCAGCGCGATGCCAATCTTGGACCATGTCAGCGCGCGCGCGTCATCGGCAGACTCATCGTATTGGTCCAGCAAGCGCTGCAGGTGTTCGGCAGGAAGATGCAGCGCCGCCTGGACACGGTCTCTCTGGCTTTCGATCTGGAGCAGCAATCTGGCGCCGGAATAGATGAGCGCGGTGATCATTAATCCCGTTGTGGTCGCCAAGACGCCAGCCTCGGTCCAGCCGAGGGTTTCCGTGGTGGAAATAGGCTTGACCAAAACCCAGGCTACGAGCAGGAGAAAGGCGAACGATGGGGCCAGCGCACGGCGCATCCATACACCGCCCTCCGTGGAGCTGACCAGCAATCCTTGAAAGGCCCATTCGGCGCGGGAGGCGATGACGCCGGTCAGCATCATTGTGCAGAGCAGCGCGCTGGGAAATGGAATGTCAAAAGGGGGAAGGCCGGCGCGGAAGTAGCAGGGCAGAACGATGGCGGTCGCAATAGCAGACACGGTGGCCGGAATCTGCGCCGGCCAGTCCTGGCGGCGCGTCCGCCAGTCCAGTCCTAACAACGCCGCGCCCAACATGATCCGGTCAATGGAAACCAGAAACGAGAAGATGCCATGCGGCGGAGCGGGGTAATCCGCGCCGGGGTTCAATCGGCCGAAAAACTCGGCGATGCCGCTGCTCCTGCCCGTCAGATGCTCCCACAAACTAATGACTCCTGCCACGAGCACCAGCAGGGCAAGCCCGCGAGCGGCGTTGCGCTTCCAGCGGGAGAAGCCGGAATCCACCGGATTAATCTGCATCCAGGTGCTCAGGCCCACGGTAAACATGCAGATGGCGCCCATCACCCTGACTCGTGGCGAGCCGGGAATCCATGACCGTAAAATGTCGATCCTGTAGATCCATCCCAGCAACAGCACCAGGCTGGCGGCGATCGTAAACAGAGATACGATCAGGGCGTAGAGCTTGAAGTAACGCAACAACCGGGTGTCCCAATTGCCAATCATGCGGTGCAACTCCACGGTGCAGTGTTCATTTTCCTGGGCTGAGCGGCGCAAGCGGATCGTTCCCTGTTTCTGGCGCTAACAGTTGTCATTATGAGCTGTGATGAAGCCATGGCATGAAAATATGTGCAGAGGCGGACAAGTCAAGAACGGCAAATCAGGTGTTTCCCGAATCGGGCGAAGTTGCAAGCGCATCGCGCCTCTCGCGGAAAGATGAAACGCCACCGGACTATTTCGTAATTTTGGCGGGGAAGCGCAGCACCGCCGTCACGCCGGGTGGGCCGCTGAATACGACCGTGCCCTTTAACTGTTTGGCCAGCATCTGTACCAACTGCATGCCCAGCGAGGTTCCTTTGCCTTGCGCGTTTGAGGTCATTCCGGCGCCCTGGTCGGCCACCGCTACTTCAATCTCATCCTGATCTTTGCGCACCCGCACCAGGATCTCGCCCCTGCGGTCGGGGTAGGCGTGCTTGATCGCGTTGGTGACAAACTCGTTGAGGATCAGGCTGCAGGGAACCGACTGATCGAGCGTCAACAAAGCCTGTTGAGACAGCTCCAGGCGCAGGCGGATGGCGTCGGCCTGTTCGTAGGAAGCGACCAGATCGGGGACGATCTTGGCGGTGTATTGCGCAAAATCCACCGCCTGCATCTCTTTCTGGCAGTAAAGCTGCTCGTGAATCATGGCCATGCTGCGAATGCGCCGTTCGCAGTCTTTCAGGTCTTCGGCGCCGAGCAGTTCCGCCGGCTTTCTGGCTTTCATCGCCAGCAGCGAGGCCACGATCTGCAGGTTGTTTTTGACGCGGTGGTGCACTTCCTGGAAGAGCACCTTGTTTTCTTCCAGCGCGGTGCGCAGCGAGGCGACACTCTCTTCCAGAGCGCATTCGGCGGTCTTGCGCGAGGTCACATCCAGGGCGCAAACCAGCACTCTGCGCTGCCCGGCGGAGATCGCGATCGGCGCCGCCGTGGCCAGCAGGTAATACAAGTTTTTCTGTTCGTCCTTGATCGAGGAGACGGAGACCTCAACGGGAGCAAGCTGCCCTTCGCTTTCCAATGCGCGGAGAATGGCATGCGCAAGAGAACAACTTCTGCATGGCTCGACGGGCTCACCGCGGCGGCGGCGCTCCACGGCTTTTTCGCACAGAAGCAGTTCGCAAACCGCCTTGCCGGTGAAATCCACGGCCTCTTTCGCGCAGAAGCAGGCAGCCATCTGGTTGGCCTTGACGATCCTCAGATCGGCATCGACGACGAACATCAGCACGGGGGCGTTGGCGTAGATCGATTCCAACTCCGAGTAGGCGATGCGCAGCTTGGCCTCGGCTTCGCGCTTCTCCCGGCGCACCGCTGCCTCTTGCAGTTCCCGCTCCACGGCTGGCGGCAGCCGTTCCATCTGGTGCTTGAGCAGGTAGTCGTGGGCCCCGGCCTTCATCATGCTGACGGCGGCACTTTCGCCGATGGTGCCAGAGACGACGATGAAAGGGATATCCAGCTTGGCTTGTTGATACAACGCCAGCGCCGCTGGCGCGCTGAATTGCGGCAACCGGTAGTCAGCAATCACCAGATCCCAATGCTGGCTGGCCAGCGCCGAGCGCATCTGTTCTTCGTCTTCTACCCGCTCGGCATGCACCCGCAGGCCGGCCCGCTCCAGCAGGTGCACAATCAGCTCAGCATCGTCCGGTGAGTCTTCGACCTGCAATAGCTCAATCGTCGGTTCCATGCCGCACCAATGGGGTGGGTTCTTTGCCCACCTGTCCATCATGAGCGGGTTAGGAAGCAACTGCAATCGTTTTGACCGGCGGGATTAACGCTTGCGGGAATCATAGTAGCGTACGGTTCAAAATGGTTTGCCGTTTCTGTCAGGGCTATCGCTTATACCCCGTTTCGGGTGGGCGAACTCTTGAGGACTCAGAAGCTCCTGGCCTGCGTGGGAAAGTCTTATAATTACATTACAGCGCCAACGATCTGTTATTTTCCGGGCATATTTAAGGCAATTCATTCCATAGTCCTGTTAGCTTTATGGCGGTGTTGGTTGCCGGCATGAGGTGTTGCATTTTAGTGGTGTACCACTTACCGATACACTGCTGCGTTTTTGGTGCAGTTCGAGTGTCCTCCTTGAGGCAGCAAACTGTCCCCGAGAGGTCACCTGTAAAAATGAAAAATATAAACCTTAATATTTCAGTAATTTACTGATGCTTCTGAAAATAAATTGACATCTGTCAACAGCAACGAATACAAAGGTAGGCCGACTCTGTGGTACTACCACTTGGCGTTGCGAAAAGCTGATACCGCCTGAAAAAAGCGCGGCAGTGGTCGTACTTTCTTGTCTCCAGGAGAAGTCCATGCGTCGTTTCCAGTCCTTTGTCAAAGCCCTGTCTGTTGCCTTGTTGTTCTCGCTGCCGGCGATCGCCGGCGCGCAAACGCCTGTTGCGCTGCCCTACACGATGACCACTGTCGGAGGTGGACTGGCGGCGCGTACGACCTATACGGCAAGCTCAACCGTATGTCCTGGTGCCTCGTCGACTGAAGCCAGTTCGTCCTATGGCGACAACTGCGCGGCGGTCTCCGGCATCTTTGGCGCGGCGGGCCGCGGCGGCGTGGCGGTCGATCAGTATGGAAATGTGGTGGTTGCCGATGACATCGATGCCGTTGTGCACATGATCGACCCCAATACCGGCGCGATGACGGTGGTTGCCGGCGGCATTGCCTCACTTCCCTCTGCCTGCAGCTCTACGGCGACTACCAACTCCGCGGGAGCGACGGTGGCCAAGCTCTCCTCGGCCGGCGATGGCTGCCTGGCCTCGACGCAGACGGTACTGAGCCACCCCAGAGGCATCGGCCTGGATGCGTATGGCAATGTGCTGATTCCGGAGTATGGCCAGAACCTGATTCACATCGTCTGCCGCTATGCGTCCCCGCTGTGTACCGCGGGCGTACCGGCGCCGACCGCGCCGAATCCGATTCAGGTTCAGGTTGGATACATGGGCATCGTTGCCGGCTGCGCGGCTGCGAATACCGGTACCGGCTCGTCAGCCGTTGGCCTCGACGGCAAACCGGGTTTTGCCACCAGTTCCTCGGTGAATACGAGTTCTTATCCAACGTCCTTGAGCACATTCAAGGTCAGCAGTTGCTCCACCAGTAACGGCACTGTCGAAGCTCCTCGCGCGGCCTGGGGCGATATCTACGGCAATATTTATTACGCAGACACCAGCAGCTCGCGCACGCGCGTGATCCTGGGGCCCTTGACTTCGAGCTACTTCAGCGGCAATAACCCGCTGTATGCCGCGCTCGAGGTGAACACGTACTGGACCTCCAGCAATCTGAAGCCGGGATATGTTTATACGATTGTCAATGTACAAGGTAACTCCACCTCAAGCACGACCGCGGTACTGACGTCGCTTTCCAACAACTGCCTGACGGCGATCAAAGATGCCAGCGGCACGGTTAACTATGGCTATGCGGGGTCGTCCAAGCCGCTCGACTATCATGCCGATGGCTGCCCCTTCTTCGACAGCTCCATCACCGCCAGCTCCGGCTATACGGACACGGCGGCGACCGACGCGGCGGGCAATTTGATTTTTACCGATCCGGGCTCGGGCGGACTGCTGCGCGTTTTCTTTGTGCAAGGTTGGGCAAGCTCAAGTGCGGCAAATACGGCCGGCGCCACCGGTTCGGTGGCCTCGGCGGGCGTGGCCATGTATAACGCCATCCTGAAAAACAACCCCGGTATTACGCCGGCCCCGGGATATATCTACGCGCTGGCCGGCGCCGCGGGCCAGGGCATGACGGCCACCGCGCTGGGTGTCACATCCACAACGACACTCAGTACGGCGCCTGCGTTGGGCAATGCGGTTACGAATCTGAATACCAGTATCAACAAGCTCGCCATCAGCCCGCAGGGCAATATCTATATCGGCGACGGCAGCAGTGTTCTGTTCTATGACATGTACAACGGAACCATCCGCACACTGCTGACTTCGGGCTCAAGCTCCGCATCGATATTAGGTGGCTATTGCAGCGGCAGCAGCGGCGCGGTGGCCAAGAGTCCGTATTGGGATGGCTGCCCTGCCTCCAAGGCTTATTGGGGCAACAGCAACGCACTTGGCTTATCGGTCGATGAGCAAGGCAATCTCTACCTGTACGATTCCAACGGTAATGCCAGTGGGATGCTGGTGCGCAAAGTGCTGGCGCAGGGAACGGGAACCGCATCGACAGGCACACTGAATGCTCTGGCCTCGAGTTACTCCTCGGCATATCCTCTGCAATCGTTAGGCACAAAGCAGACACAGACCTTCTTGGTGCACTTCCCGGTGGCCAGCAGCGCCTCGGCGCAATTGTTTAACAGCACCAATCCGGATTTCTCGTACGGAACTCCCTCCTGCACCTGGTACGGCTCGGGGAGTTATACCGATTCCGATAAATCAATGGATTGCCTGGTCACGGTGACTTACACGCCCACCGCGGCGGGATCGCAAACGGCACAGATGACGCTCACGGAGTTGGGAAGCCCGTACGAGGTGATCACGCTGAATCTGGCCGGCACGGTGGCCGGTTCGGTGCTGGCCATTGACAATGCGACTTCGGCCGGAAACAGCGTGCAGAGCACGGTAAAGATGTTTTCTTACAAGGATACACCGACGAGTATTGCCGTTGATGGAATCGGCAATCTTTATGCCGGGCTTAACTACAACAATAGTTACTCGATAGCAGAGTCTATCGTCGGATATGGGGGCGCGGGAGTCGCCAGTTATTACCCCGCAAAGATAACCTCTGTGGCCGTCGATCCGTCGGGCAATATTTACTTTTTGCTGAATGGAACTTCGACGATACAGGAGAGGGTGGTTACCTCGGCCGGTATCGCAAACGGCGTTGCGGATTACTTTGCGAACAATGTCTTGACCTACTACCCATCCGGCCTGGGAACAGCGAATCCGACGGCTTTGGCCACCGATGCCGCGGGTAATCTCTATGTCGCCGACGACCAGAACGGCGCCAGCACGATCTACAAGATCTCGCCCCCGGCGGTAACAAACTTGACGGCGGCGACCTGTAACCTAGCGGGCACGAGCGGCTCCATCTTGCCGACGCTCTGCCAGTCGACGATTTCTAGCGTGGGCGCATTTGGAATGGTCAGCGCGCTGGCTGTCGATCCGGCCGGTAACGTTTATGTGGCCGACACGACCAACAACACGGTCTACAAGCTGGCGCCGGGCGTCTCCAACGGCGTCTATACCTACACCGAGTCGACGGTGGCATCGGTGGCCGCCGCAGGCTTGGCCACGGACGCGGCCGGCGATCTGTATGTGGAGAGCGGTTCGACGGTGACGATGTATCCGCTGAGTGGGCCCACTACGGCAGGGGTCACCGTATATAGCGGTATTACCACTCCGGCGGGCGTAGCCGTCGATGGCGCGGGCAACGTCTATGTGGCCGATGGCTCGGTGGTTGACGTTACCGAGTTGCAGCGCGGAGCCATCACCGAAAATTTCGGTACCAGCACAACAACCCAGTTTGCGGCGACGCTGACCAATATTGGAAATCAGGCATCGGCAACCGTTACCTCGGCCGGCAGTATCGCTGCCTATTCGGTGAGTGGCGGCAGCAGTAATGGATGCACTTTCTCTTCCAACATGTTGGCGGGGATGAATGCCGGCGCTGCCTGCACAATGACCGCCGAGTTCCCTGGCTTCGGGACGCCCAACTCTACCATCACCGGTTATGAACTCTTCGGCGCGACCTTACCGGCAAGCACGGTGGTTGGCGAATTGACGCTGACCGGCACCGCGATCGAGGAGGGCTTCAACACCACAGTTTCGATAGGCACGGCCTCCAGCACTTCTCCGGTATACGCCGCGAGCGGTATCGAGGTGAGCTATCCCATAACAGTGACGGCCGCCGGCTCTTCGCCGGACGGTAAATCGTCGATCACCTCTGGGCCAACAGCCAGCAACTACATCACTGTGAGCATCGATTCCCAGGCGGCAACAACTTACAACTTCACCGGTACAAGCGGGCTGAGCGCATCGGTAACGGTCCCACTATCAGGCCTCACCGCGGGCGTGCATACGCTTTCCGTCTCCTTCCCGCTGCAAAGCCAGTTCATGAGCTCCGCGGGGAGCACGACCTTTACGATCAGCCAACAGCCGACGGCATTGAACTGGACACCGAGCGCGAATTCGCAGCAAGTAAGCGCGCCGGTCGGCACCGGTGTGCTGGATGCGGCGATCTCGACCAGCGTTGCCGGCAACGTCGCCTACGCTTACGGTGCGGCGCCCTCGTGCACAACGATTAATGCGATCCCCGGATCGACGCCCATCGACGCCTCGACCTACCTGCCTATCGGCAGTTATACGTTGTATGCTACCTTCTGCCCCACCGATCCGGCCGACTACGCGAATGCGACAGCATCAATCAGCTACAGCGTGACGCAGGCCTCCACAACCGCCGCGGTGGGCGCTTCGACCATGGTGGTGGCGCCGAGCGGCGGCAACTACACCAGCCTCTCCGCGGCGCTGGCTGCGTTGCCCACAACCGGCGGAACGATTTATATCGCGCCGGGCATTTATACCGGGCAGAATGCGATCAGCTATCCTAACGTGGCGCTGCGTGGCCTGGGCGGCGATCCCACGCAAGTAATCCTTACCGCGGAAAATGGTGCCTTCAGCTCCGGCAGTACCATTCCGGCTTATTACGTCAACGGCAGCACCACGGCCATCAGTTGGGGCCTGGGCGTACTCGGTAAGGGCGGCGACGAGGGATCGTCCACGCTGGATATCGACAAGAGCGCGTACATGGGCCAGACCAAGATGTCGGCCACCTACACGCCAAATAATTTCTACGCCGAATACCTGACGATCCAGAATACCTACAACACCAGCGCAACGACCACGACCTACTACAATACATCGGGCGGCAGTTGCGCTCTGACGACGAACCTCAACACGCTGCAAACGCTCTATAACAACGGCACGGAGTGCAACTCGCAGGCCATTGCGCTGTTCTTGAACGCCGACCAAGCGATTCTGAATAACGTGAACCTCCTTGGCGGGCAAGATACTTTCTATTCCGCCTCGGGTGGATGCGGAACATACTGCATGGTCTCCCGGCAATATCTATGGAAGGGAACGATTGTCGGCAACGTGGACTACGTCTTTGGTGACGCGGCCACGGTCTTCGACCATACCAACTTCTTTACCACATGGCACGGCTGGGTTCCCGGCAACGGCGAAACCATCGAGGCGCAGAACAAGAAATACCCCACTGGTACGACCAGCACCACCAATAGCTCCTACCCCACCAGCAGCGATTACCTCAGTGGCTACATCTTCAACAGTGATACGCTGATGTCGCAGAGCACCGGGATGTCCACGCTCTACTACGGCCGTCCATGGGGAACTTACTCCACGGCGATCATGCTGAACAACAACGTCGATCAGGTAGCCACGGCGGGCTGGAGCGAGTTTACCGGCGACACCAATCTGCCCACCTCGACCTACGCCGAGTTCAACAGCAAGAAGTATGCCGATCCGACACCGGGAACATATCCCTATCCGTTTGCGCTCTTTAATCCTTCTCCGGTCAACGCAGTTCCTTCGCTGCTCTACACCTCAGATAGCACGGAATTGTCAAGCGGATACGCTCTGTATTACGCAAATACTTCCACTACTTATACGAGCGGCACGACGACTTACTATCCGTTCGATCTTTACGGCGGCAATACCGGCAGCTACGGCGTAAATAGCTCCAGCAGCACGCCGGCGGCGCGTGAAGCCAACGCGATTGCGCTGACTGCCGGAACCGCGGCGCCGTACTATCCATACAACTTCCTCTCGACGACGGTTCCGGCGACGAAGATGCCGCTCAACCAATCCTCGAACTGGAATCCGCTGGCGGCGATCGCAGCGCAAGTGAACGCCTATGTGCCGTCGGCGGCCATCAACCCCATCGCCTACGGAGCGAGCGTGACCATCCTCGCCCGTCCGCAAACGCCGGGCGCGGGCGTGATTCCCACCGGAGCTTATACGCTTTACGACAGCGTGGGAACGAACCAGGTCTGCACGGCCGCATCGGCCAGTTGCACTCTTTTGAGCGCATCCGGCGCCACTCTGAATGCCGCCGGCGAAGCCTATCTGACCACAAGTTCGCTGGCTGCTGGTACGCACTACATCACTATGGTGTACAGCGGCGACACGAATTTCGCGGGCAGTTCTTCTTCGACATATCCCATAACCGTGTTGGCTTCGGGAATCCCGGCGACCACCACCACGATGAGCGTCGCCAATCCAAGTTCGACGTATGGTGCGGCGATTACGGGCACGGTATCGGTTGCCCCAACGGCAGCCGCCGGCTCGGTGACGATTTACGTGGATAGTGCTTCGGTGGCCAGCTGCACGCTTTCTTCTGGCTCGTGCTCTTGGTCAGTAAGCAACGTAGCTATCGGTTCGCACACAATATATGCGTCCTACTCCGGCAACAGCAGTTACGGCGCCAGTAACTCTCCCACTGCCACCATTAATGTTTCTGTGGCAGCAGCGACGGGCGATACTCGTGCCGTCACTGAGCCGGGTATCCCAGCGGTTTGCAAACAGCTGACTCCCCACCTAACTACGGATCCGGCGATTCAAGATCTGGATGCGACGGTGGATGCCAACACGTCCACTTCCAATCCGTCCAACCCCGATGGCGCGACCATCCAGGCGGCGCTTAACGCCTGCGCTGGTACCGGCCAAGCCGTCGAACTGTCGATGGATAGCACCGGCACCTATAACGCTTTTCTCAGCGGTCCGCTCACCATGCCATCCAATGTCACGCTGCTGGTCGACCCCAACGTGACGCTGTACTTCTCGCGCAACGCGCAGGATTACGATAAGGTCTTTGGCACGCATACCTGCGGCACCATCAGCGGCAACAGCGCCAGTAGCAGTTGCTTGCCGCTCATCGATATTCCCAAGACCTCGACCAACGTTGGCATCATGGGCTACGGCAAGCTGAACGGCCGCGGCGGGGATGTGCTGCTCAACGCTTTCGCAACCAGTGGTTATTCGTATCCGACGACTACAACACCATCTTGGTGGGATCTGGCTGGTGCCGCCAGCACAGGTAGCCAGCAGAATCCACGCTTCATCGAGATGGATTCGGGCTCCAGCAATATCACCCTATACAAGATCACCATTCTTAATGCGCCCATGTTCCACGTCGCCACCGGTGGATCGGTTGCGGACTTAACGGTGTGGGATATCAAGATCAGCTCGCCGACTTATGCGCGCAACACTGACGGTATCGATCCCGGCGACGTGATCAACGCTACGATCGCCAATAGCTGGGTCTCCGACGGCGATGACGACGTGGCTGTAGGCGCGGCTAATACGCCGGCGGCGAATATTTCCGTCATCAATAATCACTTCTATGCCGGACACGGCGAGTCGATCGGCAGCTATACTTACGGCCAAGGCTCCGGCGTCAGCAATATCCTGTTCGACGGAAATATGCTGGCGGGCAACGATGTCGCCGGCGCGGGCAGCGCCATCAACGCATCGCCGGCCACTATCGCCGGCACGACTTATTCCGCCAATTACGCCGACGGCAATTCGACGGCGATCCGTATCAAGACGGCCAACGACCGCGGTGGGTTGGTGACTGGCATCCAGTACTCGAACTCTTGCTTTCTGAATCACAAGTCGGATATTCAATTCACGCCATACTACAGCTCCGGTGATTCCACGACAGAACTCCCGAGCTACACCAAAATCCTGCTGCAGAACCTGGTGTTCTTGAACAGCAGCTCCAGCTACGGCACCGTCGAAATGGACGGCGAGTACAACACCAACAACGGCAGCCCGATCGACAATCCACTGGGCATTACGCTCGACAACGTGACCTTCCCGTCGGCACTGTCAAGCCTGGTGAACAGCACGGCACCCGCGGAAAGTTCAGCAACCTCCTCGGTTTGGGGCACGAACTATAGCGGCGGCACGGGCCAGTACGTCAATATGACCTTCGGCCCCGGCCAGGTCTCCAGCAACTTCGAGACGGCCTATATCAACTTGACGGCAGCGGCTGCGAATAACGACATTCTGACCAACAACATTTCGCAACCGGCGCTCAATCCGACGAATTGCGTCTTCACTTATATTGCGCCGGAATTGACCGGACCCAACGGCGTAGCGCAGACGGTTACCTATGGAAGCACCGCCAACGTCGATGTCATCCTCACTCCGATCGTCTCCGGATCGGCCTATCCGACTGGCAGCTATACGGTAACCGATACAACAACCGGCAATAGCTTTACCGGTACACTTAGTACCACCACCGATACTCAAATCTTGACCATTCCTGCCTCCGACCTAACCATCGGCACGCACACATTCAACGCTACCTACAAGGGCGACAGTAACTACACGATCCCATCCAGCTATCAAACGTTCGGATCGTATAACATTACCGTCACGCAAGCCACGCCGGCAGTAACAGTAAGCCCGGTTACAATCAACTACGGCACGGCAACGGCCACGTTGACTGCCAGCATTGCCTACGCGGGCTCTGCGGCGCCTACTGGAGCGGCGACGTTTACGGTAGATAGCGGCACAGCAGTCACGGCCACCTGCGCGGGCTCTGCGACACCACTTTCCTGCACGGCCAGTTATGACACCTCGGCGCTTACCGCCGGCAATCACACTATTACCGCTAGCGTTGCTGCGGATGCGAACTATAACTCGGCATCGGGCAGCAACACTCTGACCGTAAACCAGATTGCGCCGGGAGTAACGGTGAGCCCGGTTACAATCAACTACGGCACGGCAACAGCCACGTTGACTGCGAGCATTGCCTACGCAGGCTCTGCGGCGCCTACTGGAGCGGTGACGTTTACGGTAGATAGCGGCACAGCGGTTACGGCCACCTGCGCGGGCTCTGCGACACCACTTTCCTGTACGGCTAGTTACACGACCTCGACACTCACTGGCGGCAGCCACACCATTACCGCCAACCTCACGGCAGATACGAATTATGCCGCTGCATCGGGAACTGGCACTCTAACCGTGAACAAGATTGCGCCGGGTGTAACGGCAAGTGCGGTGACGATTAACTACGGCGCGGTTACAGCTACGCTTTCGTCTAGCATTGCCTACGCGGGTTCGTTGGCGCCAACAGGCGCGGTGACGTTTACGGTGGATAGAGGCGCGGCTGTCACAGCCACTTGCACGGGATCGGCGACGCCGCTCAGTTGCTCGGCCAGCTATACCACTCCATCGCTAACGGCAGGCGGCCACTCGATCACGGCGAGCGTTGCTGCGGATACAAACTATACTGCGGCAACGGGCAGCAATACGCTCACTGTGAACAAGATCGCACCGGGAGTAACGGCAAGCTCGGTGACGATTAACTACGGCGCGGCTACAGCTACGCTTTCGTCTAGCATTGCCTACACGGGATCTTCGGCTCCGACCGGGGCGGTGACATTTACGGTGGATAGCGGCGCGGCTGTCACAGCCACTTGCACGGGCTCTGCGACACCAGTTTCCTGCACGGCTAGTTACACGACCTCGGCACTGACTGGTGGCGGTCATACCATAACCGCCAACGTTGCGGCAGATGCGAACTATACTGCGGCAACGGGCAGCAATACGCTCACCGTGAACAAGATTGCGCCGGGTGTAACGGCAAGTGCGGTGACGATTAACTACGGCGCGGTTACAGCTACGCTTTCGTCTAGCATTGCCTACGCGGGTTCGTTAGCTCCGACCGGCGGGGTGACGTTTACGGTGGATAGCGGCGCGGCTGTCACAGCCACTTGCACAGGCTCGGCGACACCGCTCAACTGCACGGCAAGCTACAGCACTTCGGCGTTTACAGGCGGCAATCACACCATTACCACCAGCATTGCTGCGGATGCAAACTATACCGCGGCATCGGGCAGCAATACGCTCACTGTGAACAAGATTGCGCCGGGTGTAACTGTGAGCCCGGTGACGATCAACTACGGCACAGCGGCGGCCAAATTGACCTCCAGCGTAGCCTATACGGGCTCGTCAGCTCCGACTGGCGGGGTGACGTTTACCGTCGATAACGGCACAGCTGTTACGGCAACTTGCACGGGCTCGGCGACGCCGCTCGCCTGCACGGCCAGTTATGCCACTTCCTCTCTTATAGCCGGCAGCCATTCCATCACGGTCAGCATGGCCGCAGACGCCAACTATACTGCGGCGACCAGTACAGGCACGCTAACTGTGAACCAGATCTCGCCGCTGGTAAGCCTTGCAACGAGTTCGGCAATCATGGTTGTGCAGAACCCAATCACGCTGACCGCAACAGTCTCTTCGCCGGTCAGCACGCCCGTAGGCTCGGTAAACTTCCAGGCCGCGGGTACGTCGCTGGGCAGTTGCACGCTTGCCAACGGGAGTTGCTATATCAGCACTTCTGCGCTGGCCGTGGGAAGTTATTCAATCACGGCGGTCTATAGCGGAGATACAAACTTCTACTCGGTCACCAGCAGTGCTCAGACAGAGTCGATCATTACCTTTAACATAGGAACTGCCACGCCTGGAATTGACAGTACAGGTTTTGGCGGTGGCGCAACACAAATCATCTTGCCGGCCGGCAAAGCGTCATGGGATATGCCGATTTATCCCAGCAGCGGCAACACGTTGCCGATTGCCTTAACGCTTAGTGTGAGTGGCTTGCCCAGCGGTGCTACTGCCTCGCTGAGCCCGTCTTCATTGTGGACGCAAACCTCCAGCACGACATGGACGTTGCCCGCGGGTACGTCGATGAATAGGGATACCGTGCTGGATGTAAGTGTTCCGCGAGAAACGGCCTCTAACATGCCAGGTAATGTCATTCGGTCCGGACGCATTGCCACGCTGGCACTGTTGCTGTTACCATTCGCGGGACGCATACGGCGCGCTAGCAAGCGTCTGGGACGCATGATGACCGTGCTGGTCATGCTCGCTGCCGGGCTTGCCGCAACGATGCTCTCAGGTTGCATCGGCAACGGCTTCTTGAATCAGCCGCCACAAACTTATTCATTGACGGTGACGGCTACGGCTGGCTCGCTGTCGAAAACAACAACTCTTACTCTTACGGTTGAATAGCGAGGAGAACCGAAGATGCGGTTATCGATTAGTGGGACGGTGCTCCTTGTGGGCGCTTGCATGATCACGGGTATCTCAGCCATGGGGCAGAATCAGAATGTGACCGCGAAGCAAACGGGCACTTTTGATGTCGCGATAACCTATAACGCCGATCGAAGTAGCTCGCTGGGCGGGAATGACTTTTGGATGCAAGGCGGGGGAGTACAACTTCATGGCCGGTTCTGGAAGGGCCTGGGAGCGGTAGCCGATGTTTCCGCCGCTCACACTAACGACATGACGGGTACAGGGGTTGGGCTCGATATAGTAACTGCAACCTTTGGCCCCCGTTATACTTTTGCATTGCCCAAGCAGCATGCGGAGTTCTTCGCGCAGGCGCTCGGTGGTGTTGCCAATGGTTTCAACAGCACATTCCCTGGTTTCTATGGCGCGACATCGGTTGCGCAGGGAATGGCGATTGATATTGGCGGTGGCGTCAATGTCCCATTAAGCCGACGTTTCGCAGTGCGTGCGCTTCAGGCATCCTGGATACGTACGGATTTATCCAACACGCAAAAAAATGTTGAAAATCACCTGCAACTTGGATCTGGAATCGTCGTGCGATTCTAGCTTGTAGCAAAGATGGATCGACAAAAAATCCCCGGCACGGAAAGAGTATTCGTGCCGGGGATTTTTAGATTTACAGCAATAATTATGATTCAAGTGCGTGATCGGCTGTAACTGTAGATTCACCCCAGGCCTTTTTGGCTGTCCATGAGGCGGCTTTGCTAGACCAGAACGGGTCTTCGGCAGAGCGCCCAAGAGGCAACCAGACAGTGGAGCATAGATAGCAACTTCCCGTCGAAATATAAGTCTCGGCTATCTCGGGCTGGTGGCCGTAAAAACCAATGCGCAGCCAACCATTTTCATCGAATGTGCCGGGCGCTTCAGCCATGCGCCGCATGACCGCTGTTAGCGCAGAGCGAACTTGTGCTGGCTGAATGCCTTCAGGCAGACGGCCACGCAGGGCAATTTCTGCAAGAAGATGAAAGGCGCCGAAACGATAGCTAAGCGAGCGGCCCAGCGGTGGAAATGAGCCGTCTGGCGCGATCGTGCGTTCCTGGATTTCAGCGTAACGCACGGCCCGTTGCATGATCCTCTCCGCAAAAATATTCCAAGACGCCGAGTACGGCGCAATCGCATCCAGGATATTCAGTAACATAGGGTGTATAACAAAGCTATTGTAATAATCACAATGCAAATTTGGCCCATCTCCATAAATTCCGTCTCCCTTGTACCAGGTTTCGAACTTACGGATGGCCTCGTCAATGCGTGGAGCCTGCCACGTGGCACCCATCCGCGCCAGCGCGGCTTCAATCATTGCCGGAAAGAGTAGCCAGTTACTTTGTGGCGGCGTAATTACGCGGGAGGAAGTTAGCGCCGCGATGGTGTTGCGCCGTACGCGATCATCGAGCTTTTCCCAGAGCGTGTTCGGAGCGCGCATAATCGCCAATGCCAAAAATGCAGTATCGACCAGTGGCTGGCTGCCTGCGCAGAAATTCATGGAATCCGGCGAGGTAAGGTCAGTTGCCGCATCAAGTGCTTCACGCGCTAAGCCGGAGTAATGTAGGCGCAGCGCGGCTTCGCTCCCAGTTGCCGGCCCTGACTCCATCCAGGGAGCAATCCCCATCAGCAAGCGGGCGAAAGCTTCTAGGTGTGTATAGCGGCTTCGCTCTGCAACGTTCTGGTGGGGTGCCTCAACGGGCATGGTTTGCTTGAGAGTTCTTTGACTCAGCGCATTCAAGACCGGCTGCGCGGTTTTGGTGAGGAGCCGCACCCAATAATCTCTGTCGCCAATATCCGCGGCTTCCGCCAAAAGAATTCGACGTGACCTGGCCAGGGACAATGCTCCGGCGGCCGAGCCGTTCTGTAAGAACATTCTACGATTCATCTTCGGAGATCCTCTAACTTCCAGATAAAATCGGGGAAGGTGAATGATGGCATCCCTACCAACTCACCTTCCCCGTAATTGGTTCAGCGATAAGTTGAGTGGAGTCGGGGGAGAGGTTCGTCTCCCCTGACTCTGGCATTAGAAGAGGATCTTTCCACCGAACTGAAGCTGGCGCCGCGCGTTCTGATCGGACCAGGTTGATGAGCCGCTAAACCAACCGAATTTTGCGTCACCGGGGGTTACATCGATGCTGCCGAAACGGGGGTGGTTGAAGGCGTTAAAGGTATCCATGCGGAACTGGAAGCGAGCCTTGGAGCTCAGATCGAAGTTTTTGCGGAAGCCCAGGTCAATGTTATTGATATACGGATTACGAATGTTACCGAAGGTGGTCTGGTTATAGGTGTTCCAGGTCGCGAAGTCCTGGTAGATGCCGTTTTGCGGCGTGGTGGTCGAACTTGCCGGCGTGTAGCTCGCTCCAGGCAAATTTGACCATCCCGTCCAACTTGGATAAGTAGCCAAAGTTGTAAGGGTGGTGCTGGCCGAGGGGAATGGCGCAAATTTGCTCGTATCGAACCACTGTTTGCCATTCTTGCGCGATCCGAGCGAAGGATCGCTGCCTTGGTAGAAATTGGTGTTGGTAGGCAATACGAGCGGCGCGCCCGACAGGAAGTTATACTGCCCGGTCAGTTCGAAGCCGCCAATTGCTTCCTGCAATAACTTTCCTGCATTGCGGCCGATTAGCTTATCGTGGCCGAAAGGCAACTCATAGACAGGGGTAAGCGTGTAGTGGAACTTATGGTCGCTGGAATCCAAACGCCGTTCAATCACTTGCTTGTAAACCTGGCGGCCGATGAAGTTGGTCTGTGAGATCATCTTGGACCAGGTGAAGGCCTGGATGATGCTAAATCCATTGTGAAAACGCCGCTCGAATTTTGTATTCAACGCATAATAAGTCTCTTTGCCCTTGCCCATATCCTCTAGGATATAGCCCGAGCTGGCGGCAGGATTCGGGTTGAGCAGATAGTAAGCAGCGATCTTTTGGGCGGTTACGAAACCGCTGGTGATATTAGGCGAACCGTAGAACGGGTTGGGAACCTGAACGTTGCCAGGCAGTGTGGAAGAGGGCTGCCAGTTCGAAGAGAAGGTTGGAGTATAGGCGGCAGTCCAAGCCGCGGCGCTAGGCAGGTTCACGTTATACCCGGTATAGCTGCTGTTCAACGGGTCAGTAACAGACAAACCGCGTGTGAGGTTGACTACGCCGCCGATTTCAATCAAGTAGTCCTTGATTTGCTTCTGAACCGTCAAGCTGGCCGTGTCGGTATAGACACGGCCCTTGGATGGATCGGTGAAGGATGAGGCCGATCCAACGTTGGTCAAAATGCCAAGTGCGTTTCCTGTAACTGGCGTCAATCCACCGGAGAAAGGATTATCCCAGGAAGCATTGATGGTGTGATAGTTATTTGTTGTCGGAACAAAAGTAGTCGATTGGCTATAGCCGCTCTGGCTGCCGGTATAAAAGTCATTCTGAACAAACCGGCCCAGTCCTCCGCGGATGACCAAGGTAGGATTCCATTGATAAGCAAATCCGATACGCGGCTGAACATATTTATAGCGTGTTTCGACGGTTGAGCGGCTCCATCCGCCTACGTTGGCATAGCGATAGCCGCCATGCACGTCGAAGGAACTAGCGGCGGGCCGATACTGCTGTAACAACGCGATACCGGCGTTGCTCGACGAACTTCCGCCGAGAATTTGCGACTGATACAATGGCTGAGCATAACCTGTAACTGGAGAAATCTCAACCGAGGGATCGTAACGGCTGATCATGTGGTTGAAGCGTTCCACCGGAGGCCGCTCATAATCCCAGCGCAAGCCGAAGTTCAAGGTTAGCTTGCTGTTGTAGCGCCAGTCGTCGTGGAAGTAATAGGCCTGATAGTGCTGCGAATAGAAGGCCGTAGCATTGTGCGGAATCGAGCCGGAGGTTGGTAAGCCGAGCAACATTGAAGCAATATCGTTGCCAACGGCGGTTCCAGCCGTCGCATCCGGGTTCAAGGTTGTCCAGTTGGTGCCAAAGGAAAAGTTGCCGCCCGAAGCGCCCAGGTTACCGGTACCTTGCTGCTGAATCATGTACTCCCATCCATAGCGGAGTGTGTGATTCTTGTGGGTTTGCGTAATGCTGATATCGAAGGTCTGGTTGGTGTCGTTGGTGTAGGTATCGGCCTGTGTCGTACCCAGTCCGCCGTTCTCGGCGCCTGAGACGATGCCCGTAAAGGCCGGGATGGAGGGATCCTGCATAAGAGCCGCATAGCTTGACGGGAAGCCAACCGAGGCCGGATTTACGCCCGCGCTGGGGTCATACGAGGAGCCTTCCCAATGCGTAACGTTGTAGCGCAGGTCGGCCAGCAGGTTTTCCCGGAGGGTAATGGCATGGTCCAAGGTCATTCCCTTGTTGGAACGGGCCTGATACAGCCCCTGCAATAGATTTCCTGGGCCGAAAGGATCGTAACTGAGTTCGGTCCAGTTATTCTCGCGCAGAGTTACATAGCTGCGGTTGTTGTTGTTCCAGGTCTGATCGACGCGCAGTGTGTTGCCGGCGAACTTGTCATTCTGCTGTTCGCGCTTCACGTAGTTATTGCTGTCTGAGCTAGCGCCGTCACCTGTATTATCAGGTGGCGGCATATACGCAGTGGTCAGCAATGTTGAGGCTATTTTATCCAGTTTGGTTGAGCAGATCACGTTTGCGACGCTATTACAGGTAAACTGCTGGCGGTCACCCAGGCCATCGTAGTTCCAGGTAGACGGATCGTAAATTTGGTACTTATATTGGGTGGTAACACCATTGACCGTTGTGGTGGTGAAGGAGTTACTGAAGTCGCCGCCACGCTCGGCCATGGTCGGAATCGACATGGTGCCAGTAGACGCGGGCTGAATGTTGCGGATGCCGGAAAAGGTGTAATACCAGAAGGTCTTCTTGTTGCGGCCGCTATAAAGTTTGGGAATCCAGACCGGCCCGCCCGCGCCGCCGCCGTAGTTATTCACCCGCACCTTGGCAACGGGTGTTTTCGTTACCTTGTTCTGGGTTAGATTGGCATTGGCAAAGTTATTTTGATATTCTTCGTAGAGATCGCCGTGCAGGCTATCGGTGCCGCCGCGCATGGAGACGTTAATGGTGGCGCTAGCCTGGCGGCCAACGGAAGCATCGTAGGCGTTGGTCACGACACGGAATTCGCTGACCGCGTCCATGGGCGGCTCAAAAGCCAGATTGCCGGCGTTGTTGCTCACGTTGCCGCCGTCGACTGCGTAGTTCAGAGCCGAGGATCCGGAGCCAGCTCCGCCGACCACCGTGCCCGAGAGGCCGCCGTTGGACCAGAGAAAGATGCCCGTGCCGCCCACTCCACCACTGATAATGACGCCGGGCGTCAGGCTGACCATCATGGTGGGTGCGTTGGACTGGGTGGGCAATTCCTGCAGTTCGGTGTTGGTGACCACTGTGCCGTTGACCGCCGATGAGGTGTCGATGAGAGGCGTTGTGGATTCGACGGTGACGCTTTGCGAAACCGCGCCGACCTGCAACTTGGTATCAATATACTTCTGATCGGCGACCTGAAGCTCGATTGAGGCGTGTACCGCGGTTTTGAATCCAGGCGCGCGCACTTCGACGCGGTAGAAGCCTGGCGTCAGGTAGCGGACGATCCATTCGCCCGATTGGTTGGTTTGTACCGTGAGGCTCACCTGCGTCGATTGCGAGGTGACGATCACATCGGTATTGGGCAACGCTGCGCCCAGTGGGTCTGTGACCCTGCCGCCAAGATTGGCGCGAGTTTCCTGCTGGGCCATCATGCCAACTGTAGCAAAGATTAGCAGGAACAGGCTCACCGCAGTAGCGATGAGCGATCGATGTTGCGTCATACGAGATACCCCCTTGTGCATGTCTTGCAAACGGCCTGCTGAATACGTATTCATTTGCAGGCGCATTGGTCGTTTAGATGGTCTTGCTGACGGGATTTTGCCGTTGGCGCAAGCGCATCTGTCTGTGTACGTTTCATCCATAGCCCGATCGCCATCTCCTTCTGCGCTACCGCCAACTTCCGTAGAGCTTTAGGCGGGCGAAGCTGGAGCAGGCAAAACGATTACTGTCACTAGCTGCCGAATGTTTCCATGGGCGATTTCCGTGGTACTCGAAGAGCCGCACTTGAGATGCCGCTCATCCGTTGCCCGCTCGAATGCCTGTCGTATCATTCCGCAGTTGGCGTGTGCGCAATCAGATCGTTTCTACAACGAGAAGATCGCGACCTTGGCGACTCTGCGCGGTGGGTTGCAGCCTTGGCAAGTTGCATACGGTAGCAAGCTGTCCTGTTCGCTAAGCATATGATTTTATGTGAGAAAAATTGCTTGTAACACGTTTCGTCAACGTTGTAATATCCCTGCTTGAATCCTTATGGCTTTTGAGTGCCTATGAAATGAATTCCACGGTTACTCGCAAAGTATGGACTCCGGCTTCCGTTGACCAGTGTCAGGAGGTGAAGCGGGAACTCGATCGAATTCTAGCGAGCGTGCCCTTTCGCAGCAGCCGGCGTTACCCGGCGCTGCTGAGCTATGTTGTCGAGAAAACGCTCTCTGGAAAGGCTGAAGACCTCAAGGAGCGCACGCTTGGTACTGAGGTCTTTCATCGCAACGCCGACTATGACACCAATGCAGATCCCGTGGTGCGATTCAGCGCTGGCGAGGTGCGCCGCCGTCTGGCGCAGTTTTACCAGGAGAGCGCAGAGCCAAGTGTCATCGAGATTCTTCTGCCCACCGGCAGCTACATTCCCCAGTTTTTCCGCCTGGACGATGCGCCGGCTGCCGATTCGAGTGTGTCCGGCGGCGATGCGCCGCATGCAAGCCATGCTTCAGAGCCTGTCGAGCCGCCGCCAGCTACCGCGGCCCCAAATGCCAATACCCAGGCTGGCCAGACGCTCGCGCGGCGTTTCTTGCGCCCGGCTTTTCTGCAAGGCTTGCTTGCCGGGGCCGCGCTGGCCAGTGTGCTGATTTTTGCAGGAATGGTTTTTCACGACGGATTGCGCGACCAGTCGGACCGGGCATTGCTGCAGGTCTGGGAACCGGTCGTCTCTTACCCCGACACGGTGCTGATTACTGCCGGCCGGACCCATGTGGACGACAATCTGCTGCCCGAGCTGCCCAACGCAACCATTGGCCAGCACATTTTGCGGCCCGACGCGCGCATTTCGATCTCTTCGGTGCAGGCGATTTCGCAGGTGGCCGGCCTGTTACAGACCCAGCATAAGCAATTCCGCGTCCGCGAGGCCTATGCCAACAATCTGAACGATCTTCATCGCCGCCCCGTTGTTCTGGTCTCGGGGTTCAACAATTTATGGACCATGCGCCTGCTGGAGCCGCTGCGCTTTCATCTGGTGCAGCAGGGAAGCCTTCACTATATTGTCGATACGCAGCATCCGGAGCGCCGCGACTGGGGCGTGGATTTTGACGCCCCCTATGCCCAGCAAAAGGCTGATTATGCGATCGTCGCCCGTTTTTATGACGCAACAACCGACGGCCCTGTCATTGTGATGGCGGGTATCGGCTCCAACGGTTCCGAGGCTGCCGGCGAATACATGGTTTCGCCCCAGGCACTCAAAGCGCTTGCCAACTCAGCGCCCAACGGCTCCCTTGACCGGAACTTCGAGGCCGTTCTCAAGGTTGAGGTCATTGGCGGCAATACCGGGGCGGCTACAGTGTTGGCGCAACAATACTGGTGAGGCACGCGGCAATCAACACCGGGTTCCCAGACAGTCTCGCTTCCGGACGCGATTCCCAACTTGCCATGAAACTTCCGCATCGCGGAACCATGTTGTGCAGGACTTTAGCCTCTCCTGCTATGTTGTTACTTTGTTTACTGCGTTTGGAGAATCGACCATGCCACACCCCGTAATCAAGTTCGGAACCGACGGCTGGCGCGCCGTGATTGCCGATGACTACACCTTTGCCAACGTGCGCATCGCCGCCGCGGCCATCGCCGCCTATGTTCACGCGCAAGAAGATCCGGCCAAGGGCATCTGCATCGCCTACGATACGCGCTTCGGTTCCAAGGCCTTTGCGCGCACCTGCGCTGAAGTGGTCGCAGCCACCGGCATTCGCGTCGAGCTGGCCAACGCCGTTACGCCCACGCCCGCGCTCAGCTATGGCGTGCGCCATCGCAACGCCGCCGGCGGCATCATGATCACCTCTTCGCACAATCCCGCGCAGTGGAACGGCGTCAAGTACAAGGGCTGGTACGGCGGCTCGGGCAAGCCCAGCATGATCGCGGCCATCGAGAGCTATCTCGGCCAACCAGTGCCGCAGCCCGCGCAATCCGCGCCCATCGTTGAGACCGACTTTCTCCCCGACTACCTCCAGGCCATCAAGAGCTTTGCCGATCTGGATTTGATCGCGAAGTCGAAGATGAAGTTCTGCATCGACTCGATGTACGGCGCCGGCGGCACCATTCTCTCCGGCATTTTTACTTCACTCGGTGTTGAAAATGTCGCCATCCGCTCCAATCCCGACCCGCTCTTTCCCGGCATCAATCCCGAGCCCATCGAGCCGCACATTCGCGCCTTGGGCGAGGCCACGGTGGCCAACCACTGCCACGCCGGCTTGTGCACCGACGGCGACGCCGACCGCATCGGCGCCACCGACGAACATGGCAACTTCGTCGATCCGCACAAAATCTACTCCGTATTACTGAGCTGGGTTCTCAAAAGAAAAAACTGGCCCGGCGCAGTCACCCGCGCCTACAACACCACCAAGATGCTCGACCGCATCTGCAAAAAGCATGGCCGCGAATTGATCGAGCACGGCATCGGCTTCAAGTTCGTCTGCGATTACATGCTCGAGCGCGAGATTTTGATGGGCGGCGAAGAGTCGGGCGGCATCGGCTTCCAGCGCCACTTGCCCGAGCGCGACGGGTTGCTGAACTCACTGCTCGTTGCCAACGTCATGGCCGACGAAAAAAAGACCCTCGGCCAGCTCGTTGCCGATCTGCAAGCCGAGTACGGCGAGCATCAATACGGCCGCATCGATCTGCACATTCCCGATGCGCAGAAAAACTCCGCCATTGCCCGCGCCAAAGCCCTCCAGCCCGGCGACCAAGTCTTTGCCGGGATGCCGGTGCTCGCCGCCGGCACTCTCGACGGCGTCAAATTGTACCTGGATAATCCCGAAGCAAAGCAGAAAAAAAACGCGGCCGAAACCTGGCTGCTGTTGCGCGCCTCGGGCACCGAGCCCTTGATGCGTATCTATACCGAATCCTGCTCCAAGGAATCCGTTGCCAACCTGCTCGAATCCGCGCGCAAGTTTGCATTGGGCGCGTAGGCGATTCTGCGCTAGATAGAATCACATGTTCCCAGGTCCGAAAATCCGGACCTGAGAACCCGGCCTGTCCTTGAAAATCTACCGGAAGAACGTGAACGAAGATGATGCCGAGAACCTCCCGCGAATGTAAGAAAAAAACCGTGCTCGGGTGAAGTGTGTAAGCGCGGCCAACAGGGGCTGGATATCAGAAAAATATCTTTCCCTGGAATGTCAGGGAAGTGTTTATTCTTAAAATCCCCTTTTATAGAACCCACTACTATTTCATCTTGGGATTGTTAGATCAGGACTACTCGCGGGTCACTTTCACTCTGGATAATCCTCAAACTCCCAACGAGCGATCTTACAAAGTTGCGTGGCAAGTTCATCCCAGGTTTCGCCAGTTAAAGCGGAGACCTCTTTCATTATTTCGCTCCTGATGAGGTCTACGTTCCAATAAGGCAATACAAGTACTCTGCGGGCGAGAAAATGGCCTTTTAGATTGGACTCGGCGCTAATCCACTCAGGTGAGCAGACACGAAAATCGAATGATTCCTCACCGTCCCCGGTGCTGGGTCCGATCATGACTCGAACGACTACGTCGAACTTCTCTGGGTCGTTCGAATTGAATAACTCCAAATCCTGCCCGTTCTGCAATCCGATGCTATCAACTCGTGGTTTTATCATTTGATATCCAGTGTCCATTTCCTGCTTCGATCAGCTTACCTGTGGATTCTTGGTGTACAAAGTATGGAAATTAGCCGGGTGTCCTAGGGCGGCGGGTGGCGCAGGTCTGACCATCTTAAGATGATTGGGTGTCCCAGGTTTTGCTTTTGAAACCTGGGATAGCGACGTCATAATTCCCCCGGTCTTAAAATCCAGTGATTCTAAGACCGGGGGAATTATAGCCCTATTCCAATTCGTCGTCAGGCGACCAACCGATTGCCAGGCACGCCTACTGTGCCGGCGCATTTTCCGGCGGCGCATAGCAGGGAACCATCTCGTACCATGCGGCGCGAAGCGCTCCGGGGTGTTCCTCAAGGCATATCACGTCGCCCGGATCGGCTGCGTCATAGATATCGTGCGTGACACTTAACTTATTCACTTCGTGCAGCGGTCCCCAGGGCGCCAGGTCGAGATAGTAAGAAGTGGAACGGCCGCTGACGGTGTGCTTATTGACGATCTGCACCTGGTAGGGCGATGGCTGCGCGTGATCGAACAACGTATCGCAGATGGCGACCAGTCCAAACCCATAGCCGGCGGCAAATAGAATCACAAACAGCACAAATCCCGGTGTTTTCGGCCCCTTGCGCCCGTAAACGAAAAAGCCGAGAGCGAATGCTACCGCAATGGCGACGAACGACGGCGCAAGCGCCATGATCGAGACAAAATTCAACTGAATGCCGCTGAAAAAAAGTCCGATGCCGGCGACGAGTAACGCAATCGACAAATCCGCGCGCGGATCGCGCTTTGGTTTGCCCAGCGCGAAGACCAGCGGCTGGCGATTCATCAGAAGAAGCGCGACGGCGGGCACCAGCGCCAGCACGATGAAGCAAGGCAATTGCCAGTGATCGATGCCGATAAAGAGCACAAGGGCAGCCGGAATGGAAATTACGGACAATACTACCGCCCAGATCTTGGCCGTTTTCAGCTTCTTCAGCCGTTCTTCCGGTGTTGCACCCAGTTCCTGATCCTGCTCGATCTGGCTGAGCACTTCCTGGCGGCCCTGCTCGTCCAGATCCGTCAATCGTTTCATCCATTCGCGCAGTTGAGCACAGTCGAACCATTTGCGGATCAGAACTGTCTTTTTGCTGTCCTTCAGTTCCAGCTTCCAGAAGGATGCATTGCGTGACTCGATGGTGCGATATCCCTTGATGCTGGCGAGCTCCACCGATTTTTCGCCGAGTAAGCCGCGAATCTGGATGTGCGTGTCGTCGACGACCAGCCGCGAGAGAAACGCCGAGAGCAGAAAGTAGAGTCCCAGCGCCACAAAGAAGATGTCTGCGAGCCAAATTCCATTTTCCGCGGGTCGCGACGTGCTGGTCCATGTGATCACGGCTGCCAATCCCAGGAAGAAAATGCCGGCCAGAATCAACAAAACTTTCAGCCAGGTCTTCATTCGAAACTCTAGTCGAGCTGTATCGTTTGCCATATCTATTCTCCTTACCTCAGCTTTTGTATCACGCGCCAACTTCGCGGCGTTTCAGTGTTTGCAATGAACTATCCCCATTGCAGCGCTTTTGAGGCAAGCCGAGCGCAAAGAAGCGGCAAGGGCGGCGGTGCAGGTAGTATTTGACAGAATTGTTGTGTTAACGCAATATGTTGTCATGCAGGACAACGGAACGAACTCCGATCCTGGTGAAAGCGGCCTCTACAACCGCCTGGCAGTCCTGCGCGCCGAGCGCGGCATCAGCCGCCAGCAGTTGGCCGAAGCCGTCGGCGTCAACTACCAGACCATCGGTTTTCTCGAGCGCGGCGACTACGGACCGAGCCTCAAACTCGCCTTCCAGATCGCCGAATATTTTTCTTTGCCGGTCGAGGCCATCTTCTCCACAAAACCATTTACGCCGCTCAGCCAGCAGGTGTACGGCACGAGCAAAGTTGAGACAGCACCAGGAATTGAAACCAAAGCAGAGGAGCCGCGATGAACGCCGAACTTCAATTATTGGGTGTACGTCTGAATTTTTCCTCGCGATCAAGACGGCGCGGGCTTGTTGTTCTCGTTTATGTTGTTCTCGGAACGTTTTTTTATCTTAGTTGGCGAGTAGACAGATGTGCGGGAACAGGTATCTATTTGGTCTTTTTTATTCAACTAGTCAATCAGTACTTCTTTGGTGGAGTCGTGGCAGGAGGGCTCATCAGGCCCTTCAGCAAACATACACGCCCGGTTTTCTTGCAAGAAGGTCCGCCACCACAATCGAGGATTGACCGTTGGTTTTGGCGGCGCGCTCCGCGCATGAAAGATTTGCAATCCGACGAGCGCGACGAAATCCGCCGCGATCGTGCGCATTATCTTGCTTACAAAGTGATGAGCGGTTTTGTAGCCATTCTCTTTCTACTCCTCTATTTCATCAAAGAGCGGCCTTTCCTCGGCAGTATAGCCGTGCCTTTTGACTGGGCGCTCGGAACCGCGCTGCTCGCGGTTCTGTTGGCGCAAACCCTGCCGCAAGCCATCCTGCTCTGGACTGAACCGGATATGGAGGAAGAACGCCAATAAACCTTTCAACCCGGCGCGCGAGTTGCGTTAACATGGTCCGCAATGGCAAGATCGCTCCGCATCTATTTGGACGCTTGCGCGCTGAACCGGCTCACCGATCCTCCGTCGCAGCCGCGCATTGTGCTTGAATCTGCCGCAGTTGAGCAGATTCTGCTCGGTGTGCGTTCGGGAAGAATGCGGTGGATCGCCAGTTCGGTTCTCGGAGTGGAATTGGCAAGGAATCGCGACCGCTTGCGCCGGGGCGCGGCCTTTGCCCTTTTGGAATTCGCATCCGAGATGAAGTTTTTGAGCACTGCCATTGCCTCCCGGGGCAAGCAGTTGGAGGCCGTTGGTCTCAAGCCATTTGATGCTTTGCATCTGGCGGTTGCCGAAGAGTGTGGTTGCGACGTATTGCTCACCACGGACGACCGTTTCCGGAAATGGGCTTATCGCAATCCCAGCACCTCTTCCGTCCGCATTGAGATCCTCTAGACTATCTTAAGGAGATGTTGCCATGACCCCCGTCGAGCAAATGACCGACGAGCAATTCGAGAAACACACGCTCGCGATTCTCGCTAGAGAATTAGGGCCGCTCGGTTTGGCGCGCTATCTCCGCATGCACTGCACGGGAAATGAGGACTACACCCGCAATCGGGAGCGATGGACCGGTCATCTGACGATTGATCAGATTCTTGAAGAGGCCCGTAATCTCGAGATCGAGCACCCCGGCCTGCTTGGGGTCGCAACGGAACAGCCCTAGCCGATCACCGCAACCTTGGCCCGCCTGCCCAGCCGCACGACGACCCTTGCAGGTAGTTGGTTTACTGAAAAGATATTGCCCTCGGCGCTTTCTCCGTCCAGCTTCACGGCTTTCTCTGCAATCTTGCGATTGGCCTCGGCGCCGCTCGCTGCAAGACCTAGCTTCACAAGCAGCTTCGGTAGACGAATCTGCTTCGCGCCTTCAGGCCCGGCGACGTCGGCGTAGGTGACGGCTACCTCTTCCAGATTCTCCGCCGTCTCCTTTTGCTGGAACATCTTTGCCCAGTTCTCGTCGGCACCCGCGGCTTCTGCTTCGCCATGGAATCCAGCCACAATCGTTCGCGCCAGCTTTTTCTTGGTCTCCATCGGATGCAGCTTGCCCGCGGCAACATCGGCCTGCATCGCCTCAATTTCGGAGCCGCGAAAATCGGTCAACAGAGAAAAGTACTTCCACATCAGCTCGTCGGTGATGGACATCAGCTTGCCGTACATCTCGGCGGGCGGCTCGTTGATGCCGATGGCGTTGCCCAGCGATTTCGACATCTTCTGCACGCCGTCCAGGCCCTCGATGATCGGCGTCATGAGCACGATCTGCGGCTTCTGCCCGTAGTGCCGCTGCAACTCGCGTCCGCAGAGCAGATTGAATTTCTGATCCGTCCCGCCCAACTCCACGTCGCACTCGAGCGCGACCGAGTCGTAGCCCTGCATCACCGGATATAAAAATTCATGCAAACTGATCGGCTGCTCAGCCTGGAAGCGTTTGGAAAAATCGTCGCGTTCGAGCATCTGCGAAACGGTGAACTGCGCCGTCAGCCGGATGATGTCTTCGTAGCCGATTTTGCCCAGCCACTCGGAGTTGTAGCGCACCTCGGTCGTTTTTTCGTCGAGGATGCGGAAGACCTGATCTTTATAGGTCTGCGCGTTTTCGTCCACCTGCTCGCGGGTGAGCGGCTTGCGGGTTACGTTGCGGCCGGTGGGGTCGCCGATCAGCGAGGTGAAATCGCCCACCAGAAAGATCACCTGATGGCCGAGCTGCTGAAAGTGGCGCAGCTTGCGCATCAGCACGGTGTGGCCCAGGTGCAGATCGGGCGAGGTGGGGTCGAAGCCGGCTTTGATGCGCAGCGGACGGCCGGTTTTGCGGCTTTCTTCCAGCCGTTCCTTCAGGTCAGAGACGCGAATGATTTCGGCCGCGCCCTTTTGCAATAGATCCAGTTGTTCGTCGACAGGCAGAAACGTACTCATAGTCATCTACCATTATAAATTCCGGCGCATGGACCATTGCATGGAGCGTTCATCGCATGGAGCGGCATTTTCAGCGCGGAATTACACGTCCAAGACCCGCTTAAATTCTTTGCCGCGCACACCTTCCACTATGAAATAATCGGCGCACATGAATACCAGACAGTTTAGCTGTAACCAAAAAGTGCCACTGTTGGCTCTCTGTGTGTCCTTGGCTGCCGCTCTGCTTTGCCCCGCCGCGCAGGCCCAACTTTGGGATATGCTGACCAAGCCGCAGATCACCGTCAACCTCACCCACCCGCCGCGTCTCGGCCTGAACATCAAGAAAGTCGCCTTCGGACCTTCTTTCGGCGAGTGCTCCGATGAACTCATCGACCGGCTTACGCAAACCCTCGTCTCCAGCGGCGTTGAAGTCATAGACCATCACCGCCTCCATTACCTGTTGGACCAGCAGCACATGGGCTTCAATGGTTTCATGGACCGGCAGAGCGCCATGCGCATGGGTGCGGTACTCGGCCCCACCGCCTTGGTCTTAGTAAAAATATCGCAGTGCAGCGTCGAGCCACACCGCAATGTGAACGAGCACAAGGAGCGCAAGAAAGACAACAACGGCGGTCAGTATGACGAGATCAAGCGGAGCTACGATGCCATCGTCGATACGCATCTTCGCGGCTCTCTGCAAATTGTCGATCTGGCCACCGGCCGCATCTTCTCCGCGACCCCCATCGTTCAGGATGCGCAGTTGGTCAACCACTCCGATAACGAGCCGCCCGCGTTGCCCGACGGCCGGGCCGTACGCGACATCGCCATCGGTCACGCGGTCTACGACGCTTCAACCATGCTCCTGCCTTGGACCGAAGAAAAGAAGCTCTATTTCTTCAACGACAAGGAATGCAATCTCAACGTCGCCTTCTCTTTGCTCAAGGCCAACGATTTCCAAGGTGTCGTACGCCAGTCCGAAGAAAATATCGAAGCCTGCAAAACCTGGCCCAAGTTGAAAGACAACAGCGTGGCTCACGCCTACTACAACGCTGGCCTCGCCTATCTGCTCGTCAATGAGCATGAGAAGGCTCTCTACTATCTGACCGAATCGGAAAAACTCAAAGGCGGCCAGATCGTCACCGAGACCATCGCCGAAGCCAATAAATCTGCTCAACTGGAGGCCGAGATGCGCCATGTAAACGAGCAGACTGAGCGCTTTGAACAGGAAAGCATGGAGAATGCCACGCCGCCGTCTGCCAATTACGCGCCCCAACCTCCACCCGATAATGCCCCCCCGGCTTCGGTCGAGGAGCGCTTGAAGAAACTCGACACTCTCTACCGGCAGGGTCTCATCACCAAACAGGAATATGAGGCCAAAAAATCGGAAATACTGAAGAGCCTGTAGAAACCGCTGGATCAAGCCGGGAATTGGTGGTTGTCTTTCAGGGGCCAGCGACCGGTTCGCGCAAGGTAGATTCGCGCGGCCCGCATCCGGCCCCAACGGCTAACCACTGTGGAACCAACCGGGCAATTGCGCTTCTCGTTTGATTCCCGGCATATGGTGGAATGGCCCGGATGCGGATTGCAGGCTTTTTCAGCGTCCATGATGGTGATAACCGGTAGGGCCGTTGTCCAGCGGGTGTATCCCGGCAGGGGTTAAAACCCTAGAGATGGGGATGGACATGTTTTCGTGCCCTGTTACACAACCTCGACCGGGATACAGCAACTCCAATTTTGTCTCTAGCCCCAATATTTTACGATTTGTTCACGCTGCCATGGCGTGCGAGTCATCAACCTTGAAGCGGCCGACCAACTGTTGCAGATGCAGCGTAAGGTCAGAGAGGCTATGGCAGGCCTCGGCCGATTCCTGCGCGGAGCTGGCCGCGTCGCGCACCATGTTGGCGATCGATTCCATATTGCCGGTAACCTCGGAAGACGATGCGGCCTGCTCGGCGGCGGCGGCGGCGATCTGGGCGATCATCTGTTCCACCGAGCCGGAGCTGGCGTTGATGCGGCTGAGCGCCTCGGAGCACTGCTGCACGACTTCGAGTCCCTGATCGACCTTGCGTGTGCTTTCGTCCATGGCGGCGACGGCCTGTTGCGTGGTTTCTTGCACGGTGGAGATCATTTCGCTGATCTCTTTGGTGGCCTGCGTGGTGCGTTCGGCCAGCCGGCGCACTTCGCCGGCGACGACGGCAAATCCGCGTCCTTGTTCGCCGGCGCGCGCCGCTTCAATGGCGGCGTTCAGCGCCAGTAGATTGGTCTGGCCGGCAATCTCACCGATCACAGAAACGATGCGTCCGATGGCCGCGCCGGATTCGTCCAACTGCTGTACCGAGCTGCTGCAGTCGCGTGTCGAACTAGCAATATCGCGCATGATGTGGACCGTGTCTTCGACGGTGCGGACGCCGCTTTGTGCTGCCGCGCCTGCCTGCTGCGCGCTGTCGGTGGCCTGCGAGCTATTGCGGCTTACATCGGCCACGCTGCCCGACATTTGTTGCATGGCGGTGGAAACCTGCGCCGCCTGCGAGTTCTGCATCGAAGTGGATTGCGCGATGCGGTCGGCCGAGGTGGCGATCAGATTCGTCGAAGCGCCAATATTATCGGCAGTCTCCACCACGCCGCCCACGATCTTGTTGAGCCCGTCGAGAAATACGTTGAGTTGTATGCCGATCTGCCCCAACTCGTCATCGTGCCGGATCACAACGCGCTTGGTCAGGTCGCCCTCGCCGGCGGCGATGTCGTGCACGAATTCCGAAACCCGCCGCAGGCGGCGAACCGTTTCATTGACGACGTACCAACCGAAACAGAAGCTCACGCCGACGCCGAGAAGGATGGTCAGGCCGAGGATCCAACATAGACGCTGGTAGACTGTGGCCGTCTCTTCCTTTTGTTTAGCCAGAGCATCGGCGGCGCGTTTTTTTGAAGCGTCGAGGGGCTTACGGATACGCGCGAAGATCTCGAAACTCTTGTTTACCGAAAGTGCCTGCGCATCCTTGCCGCGCCCCTGCCGGGCGAGGGAAACCACCTGATCGTTGAGCGAAAGATAATCGGTCCACGCGGCGCGAATCTGGGTAATATCGTCTTTGCCCGAATCCGACGCGATGGCCTCCCATGAGTCGAGTGCGGCCTGGAATTTTCCTGGAATCGCGTTTTGCTGTGTAATGAATTGCTCGCGCTTCTCGTCCGAATCGGCCAGCAATACGTTTTTCTGCATGCGAATGAAGTCGATCAGGTTGATATCGACCTCGTCGGTCAGCCGCGCGCGCTCGGCGATGGGGCCGGCGATCAGGTACATGCGGTCCTTCAGGTCCGAGGCGTCCCAGAAGGCGAGCAGACCGATTCCAATCGCCACCAAAGAGAGTAGAAGCACAGAGATCAACAGGCGGGCACGGATACTTTTCAGGTGCGACATGTTTGGATTCTCCTGATTCCATTGCGCGCGGTACGCAGGGCTATGGTTGTGGATTTTATCGGCATGCGACGATTCGGTATGAGCCGGGATCGGAATGATTGCAGGGAAGATGTGCCGCGGAAGAATAAGAAAATTCAAATCGGCGGAGCGTTTATATAGTTTTTGCTCGTGCTGGCGCGGCTGCGGATTATAATTTCGTTATGCAGTTGGCCAGCCATCCCGCCCTTGCACACGCGCGAGCTTTCCGTGCCGGCGTGGCTCGTGCCGCCGCGGCTGCGGCCGCCTAGACTCCGTTCCACCTCATCCCAAAATCAGTTGTCAGTCCCCAGTGGTCAGTGATGGTGCGTAGATGCCCGGCTCATTGCCGAAGCAAACCACTTTTCACTTCTTCACTCATTCACTGTTTACCGATCACGGACCGCTGTTCACCGCCCCTGGCATTACACTGGAGTCATTATGGAAGAGTTCTCACGTATTCAGCGTCTTCCCGCCTACGTTTTCAACATCACCGGCGAGATGAAGATGGCCGCCCGCCGCCGCGGCGAAGATATCATCGATTTCGGCATGGGTAATCCCGACGGCGCCACGCCCAAACACATCGTCGAAAAGATGGTGGAAGCGGCCATGAAGCCGCCAACGCACCGCTACTCGGTTTCGCGCGGCCTGCCGCGGCTGCGCAAGGCCATCTGCAACTGGTATAAGTCGCGCTACGATGTCGATCTCGACCCCGAGTCCGAGGCCATCGTTACCATCGGCTCCAAAGAGGGCATCGCTCATCTCTGTCTGGCGATTCTCGACTCGCGCGATACCATCCTGGTTCCCAACCCCAGCTATCCCATCCATATATATGGGCCGGTCATCGCCGGCGCGCACGTGGTCAGCGTTCCCATTCACGATAAAGAACAGTTCCTGGCCCAGCTTGAAGACCTGATTCCGCGCATGACTCCGCGGCCCAAGGCGCTGATCGTCAACTTTCCCTCGAACCCGACCACCGAATGCGTCGAGCTGCCCTTTCTCACGCGGCTGGTTGAGCTGGCGCGCGAGCACAATTTCTATGTCATTCAAGATCTGGCCTACGCCGATATCGCCTTCGATGGCTACAAGCCGCCCAGCATCATGCAGGTTCCTGGCGCAAAAGACGTGGCCGTCGAGTTCTTCACGCTTTCAAAGAGCTACAACATGCCCGGCTGGCGCGTGGGCTTCATGGTAGGCAATCAGCGGTTGGTGGCTGCCCTGGCGCGGCTCAAGAGCTACTTTGACTACGGCACTTTCACGCCCATCCAAGTGGCTTCGATCGCCGCGCTTGAAGGGCCGCAGGACTGCGTGCAAGAGATCTGCGAGACCTATCGCCGCCGCCGAGATGTGCTCGTCGAAGGGCTCAACAAACTCGGCTGGCCGGTCATCAGCCCCAAGGCCACTATGTTCGTCTGGGCGCAAATTCCCGAGGCCTTCCGCTCGCTTGGCTCCATCGAGTTTTCCAAACTATTGCTCAACGAGGCCAAAACTGCCGTCTCACCGGGAATCGGCTTCGGCGATTACGGCGATGGCCACGTCCGGTTTTCGCTGATCGAAAACGAAGAACGCACCCGCCAGGCGCTGCGCGGCATCAAGCAGATGTTCGCCAAACATTGCCCGGTGGTCAGTTGCCAATGATCGGTGGTTGAGGTAAGTGCCCAGGCCCCCTGCAACCGCCGGCCTGGGCACTTAGTTTGAGCAGTTAAGACTTGTAAGTCATAACTGGCAAAGTTAGTCGAGAAATGCGATTTGCTGCGCATGCTTTGCAAATCGTTCCCGGTTCATGAACACGCGATGCCAGCACCAGAGATCGATGGTTTTATGATCCCGGTGGCGGACCTCGCCGCGTGCGTAGACTTCGGCGTCGCGCGTCATGCGCCGCCATCCGATATTGCGCATCTGTTGGTTTGCGGCGATGAGTTTGCGATAGTCCTTCAGGTTGATGCCTGTTGGATAGGCACGGCTCACCATGACAACTTCACCACCTTTTCTCATGACCTGCTCGCAGACATGTGGCTTGCTGCCGGCTCCGCGGCTCAGGGGCTCGTTGCGCAGAATCAGGGCGTCTTTACCGCTAACGCCGGGCTCCTGAACAAAGAACCACTCGCCTTGCCGGATCGCCTCGCGGCCTTCGATTTCCGTAGGCCGCAGGCTGGCGATGGCCGTTCGCACATCGCGAACTCCGTCGCCGGGCAGGGCAGAAGCAAACCAGTGGCGCTCGTCGCGCCCCAGCAGGAACTTGAATTTTTCGTTTCCTTCGCGAACCATCAGCACTAAGTGATGCGATCGAGGCCGCACGTCGAGAACCTCAAACGCGATCCCCGCTTCGCTTCCTATAACAAACAGTTCGCCGGAACGGTCCCTGCCAACATCGATAGCCACCTTCGACCGCTGCCAGCGGCCGGGCCCGCGCACAACAACGCGCGCACCCATGCGGGCGAAGTGCCGACACAGATACTCCTGGGTCGTCATATATCCCTTTCAAAATTGTTTGTGGGTTGCCGTCAGGCGCGGCAGAGGCAGGCAGAAATGGAGCCGTCCCCGGCCGTGCCGGTTATCCAGTTGTTACATGGCTGATAGATTTGCATGGACGCCTCCTTTCCTAAGGTAAGTTAGCATCAATCGGATGATAGGTCAACTTACGATGAGCGGTTCCGTTCATTTTTGTTAGTGAGTGGATGATGAAAAGGTTTTCTGCGTAAAACCGCGGCCGTGCCAGGTCAACTTACATGCCCGGCGCGGCCGCTTGCACCGCATAGCCGCAAGGAGCATTGCCAACGAGTACGAAGGAGAGGAGAGTACCTGCGCTTCGTGCAAGATCCATGACGTGCTGCGGGAGAAGTGGGGGAGAGCACTTTTTGTCTGGTCGCACCCACTGGTTCTAATGGACGCGATAGCGATCTGCCGAAACCTTCAGGGCGGCGGCCAGCCGGGTATTCACGTCGAGCTTGCTGTAGACTCGCTCCAGATGTTTCTTGACAGTTCCTGGGCTGATGCCTAGTAGCAGGCCAATCTCGGCGTTGGAGTGGCCATGGGCCACGGCTTGCAATACCTCGGCCTCGCGGCCGGTAAGACCAAAACGACGGTAAACAGTAAGCGAAGCAGCGTCGTCCATCGGGGGCACCGTTCGAGCGGTATCGCACAGCTTTGCCATGCTGCCGAAGCCGCTCGCCTGTGGGGGAGTTACTTGCTAAAACGATTTTTACATACGTTACTCCGGAGGCAATACGCCCTTTGGCGTATCCCGGCGAATCAGAATTTATGCGTTGCCGTTGCTCGTCCGGGGCGGAGTATCACGGGCAAGAGCCAAGGCTGCCGCTGCGGTGCGCGTCTCTACGCCCAGTTTTTGCAGAATATGTTCAGTGTGTTTTTTGGCGGTGGAGACACTCATGCCGAGGATAATGGCGATCTCGCTATTGGTCTTGCCGCAGGCAATCCAGTGCAACACCTCGGTTTCGCGCGCGGTCAGTCCTAGCGATTGCAGGGCGTGCGGCGCGGTAGGCGCAACCTCTTCCACCAGAAGAAAGAGCATGGAGCCGGGATTAGAGAGCAGGCGGATCGTTAGGCGATCGTTGCCGGCAATGCGAACCAGTGGATGACGCACGGCCGGTGCGTCGCCGTTAGGCTCCAGGTAGCTATCCTGCTGCCGGGCCCAGGCCGCCAGCAGATCTGGCAGCCGCCTACCTAGTTGCCGCGATGCGCCAAAGTATTTCGCCAGGCAGCGGCGCGCCTCGGCGTTGATAAACTGTACTTCGTCGCCCGGCCCGCAGAAAATTGTGCCAGCCCCGAGAGTATCGATGCCTTGTACCAGCATCCGCAGCTGGTTTTGCATCTGGCCGATCAGCCGGGCGTTTTGCCACGCCTGCACGATGTGCGGCCGGACCAATTCGACCAGCAGTTGCTCGCGGCCGGTAAAGTTCCGCTGCGAGTGCCAGGCAATGCCAACAACACGGGGCAAGGACGCTGATATTCCCGCGCTCAACCCATCTTGAATATTTAGGTACCGGAAGCACTCATTGTACAGACGGCTATTGTGCAATTGCCGCTGGGACCAGAAATCGGAAATCCTTAATATGGGTGTATGCCTTGAGTGAAGGGCCTGTTGCAGTGCTGGATGATCGTTCATTGCCAGCGACCAACGCCGTTTGGCAACGGGAGTGATCATTTCAGGATTCGAGGCATAGCAGCGCGACTCCTTTTTCAGTGGATTCATGTCGTTGTAGACTACGTCAGCACACGGAATCAGATGGGAAGAGGCATCAACCAGCCGCTGAACGAAGTTGTCGAAAGATTCAAACTCTTGAATCGCGCATTGCTCGGAGACAAATCTGAGCAGGGCTTGCAGATCGGATTGCCTTAGCCGTTCCACGAGACAAACTCCCTATCTTTATACCTGGGAAAGGGGGCCCATGAATTGAATATAAGCACCCAGGGTGTAGCCGGATTGTACCCCAGTATTTTTTTGATTGCAATTGGGTAAGTGTAAGATGCTAATTTGGGTTAACGCATGATAGATCGAGAGATGGAAGTTGAACTGAGTATCGTGATGCCCTGCCTGAATGAGGCGCGGACGCTGCCAGGTTGCATCGAGATGGCGAAAAAGTACCTGGAACGCTCCGGGGTGAAGGGCGAAATTCTTGTCGGCGACAACGGCTCGACCGATGGCTCGCAGCAACTGGCGGCCAGCCTCGGCGCCAGGGTCGTCGATATTGCGCAGCGCGGCTATGGCGCAGCGCTTTACGGCGCCATTCGCGCCGCGCGCGGCCGTTATTGCATCATGGGCGACTCGGATATGAGCTATGACTTCGAGCATCTGGACGCCTTTGTGGAAAAGCTTCGCCAGGGCTATGACTTGGTGATGGGCAACCGCTACAAAGGTGGCATTCGCCCCGGCGCCATGCCCTGGAAAAACCGCTATCTGGGCAATCCCTTTCTCTCTTTTGTCGCCAAGCGCTTCTTCCGCGCCCCGGTGGGCGATTTCTTCTGTGGCATTCGCGGTTTCAGCAAGGCCGCCTTCGACCAGCTCGACCTGCGCACCACGGGCATGGAGTTTGCCTACGAAATGGTGATCAAAGCGCAGCTCAAGGGCCAGAAGATCACCGAGGTGCCCACCGTGCTTAGCCCCGACGGCCGCGCGCGCCGCCCCCATTTACGCCCCTATCGCGACGGCTGGCGGACACTGCGCTTCATGTTTCTGCATAGTCCGCGCTGGTTGTTTCTCTATCCGGGACTATGTTTGATGTTGCTGGGGCTGGCCGGTTGTGTCTGGCTTTTGCCCGGTCCGCGCGCCATCGGCGGCATTGTCTTTGACGTGCATACGCTGCTGTACGCCTTCGTCTTCGTGCTGCTCGGCTTCGAGCTGGCCAACTTCGCCGTCTTTGCCAAAGTCTTTGCCATCTCCGAGGGGCTTTTGCCGGAAGACCATCGTTTGAATGCTGTTTTTAACCTGATCAAGCTCGAAACCGGCCTGGTGGCGGGCCTGGTGTTGATTGCCGCTGGTATCTTCGGCTCGGTCATTGCGGTTTCTAGTTGGTCGCAGCAGAACTTCGGGCCCTTGGATATCGACCATATGCTGCGCATAGTTATCCCCAGTGTTTTTGCGCTCGCTTTGGGCGTGCAGGTACTCTGCAGCAGCTTCTTCCTGAGCATTTTAGGGCTGCGGCGGCGGTAAAACGGCTGACGGAAACGATGAAAATCAACGCGCAGTACAGTCTTGCAGATCCCGGGTCGCTGGCGATGAAGATCGCCGGCGACCAGCGGCGCAGAATGTACGAGAAATTCCTTTCGCTATCGGCCATTGCGCCCCAGGATTCAGTGCTCGATTTGGGTGTAACCAGCGACCGGACTTATAGCCATTCCAATTATTTCGAGTTATGGTATCCGCACAAAGACCGCATTACGGCCTGCGGTCTGGATGATGCATCTTTTCTGGAGGAGACTTATCCCGGACTAAAATTTGTCCGCGCCGATGGCCGGGCTCTTCCTTTCGCCAACCTGCAATTCGACTATGTGCACTCCAGCGCGGTGCTGGAGCATGTGGGTGACCGCAGCCAGCAACTTCGATTCATTGCCGAGGCTTGGCGGGTCGCGCGAAAAGGTCTCTTCCTCACCACGCCCAACCGCTGGTTTCCCGTCGAGTTCCATACCACCATGCCTCTCGTACACTGGCTGCCGCCAGCAGCTTTCCAGAAAATATGCCGGATGAGGGGACTGGATTTCTTCGCCACGATTGATCATCTGAACTTGCTCTCGGCCGGACAACTGAAGGAACTCGCCAAAGACGCCGCTCTGGATCATACTCGAATAACAAGCGTGAGCTTGGGTGGATGGCCTTCGAATCTGCTGCTATTGGCCAAGCGGCAGGATGAAAGAATTCTCCACGCAGCATCGAAGAATCTCTCGACAAGCGTGATGCTTTGAAAGGGAACGGCTTCAGCCGTGCCGCATGAAACAATCCCACTTCTCTAATTTCCAGTCCGGCGGGAAGGTTCACCTTCCCGCCGGACTGGAAATACATGATTGACTTAGGTTCTTGTAAGGACGCTTTCGGATACGCCGGAAGTAGTGGCAAGTATGAGCACAAAGTACTGTTTGGAGTGAGTCAAATTCGACGAGAAGCAGAATATCGCAAGATAGACTAGGCCGCAGAAAAATAGAGTTGGAAAAATGCTGGCGATGCACTACAAGTAGTGAAATCCACAAAATAAATCGATTTTTCCACTTGAATCCACAGGGCGAACAGACGTAGCTTCACGTCAACGGATGATCTTGTAGGGTATCGGAATTGATCGCCGGAAGGCTGGGTATCATCGCCGCTGGTGCAAGCCGGGAGGTGGAACCAACTTGGCCGGAGGATCAAGATCTGGTGCGAATCGGTAGTCAGTTGAAGGTCTTGCTGGAGGTTGGATCACTGGCGCAAGTCAGGGGATTTGCCACTGGTGAGGTAGCCCGGCTGAACGCCGATCATGGATGGATGGGTGTGGCCACAGGTGGAGCCGGAAAGCTGCACAATCGGCGCAAGCCGGGCGGGCTTTTCGGCACGACGGCAGAAACGTATCTCACGCGCAAGCGCGAGATTATTTTCTGCTGAGGAACCGGGGACCGCAGCACAGGCTGTACTACGAGTTCATCAACAATGAGGCGCCAGAGGCTTTGGCCTCTGGCGCTTTCAGCCTGTTTCGTACTTCATTTTTCCGCGGTTCTTCCCGTTGCTCACCGCGTTTTTGCATCGGTTATAAGGGGAATACTTCGCACGTCACTGGATGCGGAGAGCCTGCGGTGCGATTCTGCGTGCGGGATCGGGTAGTTGTAATTCCCGCGCTGGTTCTGTTCTGCGTTGCTCATGGGCGGTTGCGCGTCGGCCAGTGTTGCACGTTACCGCCCTCGAGACCTATTCGGATTGCCATGATTGCTGTTGCTGCCCGGCCTGTGCTCGTCCAGGCAAGCCATTCTGGCACCGTCCCCGGCAATAATTCGACACGTGAATTAAACTGTTGCGGGGGGAATTATGAAGCTCGGTCTTGGTCTCTACCGGCACATGCTCAACGATGAATATTATTCCTTTGCCGTGCAAGCCGGTTGCACACACGTCATTATTCATCTGGTCGATTATTTCCGCCAGGGAGCGGCCAATCCTGCGCATAATCAGCCGACGGGCGGCAAAGACCAGCCGTGGGGCGTGGCTGGCGATCCCAAGCGTCTTTGGACCGCTGCCGAACTCATTGCTCTGCGCAAACAGATTGAAGCCGTCGGCCTGAAACTGGAAGCCATCGAGAACCTGGACCCGGCCTTCTGGCACGACATTCTTCTCGACGGCCCGCGCCGCGCCGAGCACATGCTCAACGTGCACGCCATTTTGCGCGCGATGGGCGAGGCCGGCATTGCCACGCTCGGTTATAACTTTTCCATTGCCGGCGTCTGCGGCCGTGTAAGCGGACCGTTTGCCCGCGGCGGCGCGGAGTCGGTCGGTATGGACGGCCCTGTCGATACACCCATCCCGCTTGGCCAGGTTTGGAACATGGTCTACGATCCCCACGCCCCGGCGGGAACGCTGCCCACGATTACGCACGACGAGCTCTGGCGGCGCCTCCAGCGCTTTCTTGAAGAGGCGTTACCTGTTGCCGAAAAAGCTGGCGTCCGGCTGGCCGCGCATCCCGACGATCCGCCCACGCCCACCATGCGCCAGCAACCGCGGCTGGTCTATCAGCAGGCCATGTATCAGCGGTTGATCGACATCTCCCCCAGCCCCTCGAATCTGCTGGAATTTTGCCTGGGCACGCTGGCCGAGATGACCGAAGGCGACCTGTACGAAACCGTCGACCGCTACAGCGCGCAGCGCCGGCTCGCCTATGTGCACTTCCGCAACATCAGCGGCAAGGCACCGCACTATCACGAGACCTTTATCGACGACGGCGACGTGGACATGCTGCGCATTCTTTACATCCTCTACAAAAATGGTTTTGACGGCGTCGTCATTCCCGATCACGCGCCGCAGATGAGTTGCTCGGCTCCGTGGCATGCCGGCATGGCGCACACGCTGGGCTTTTTGCGCGCTGGGCTCGATGCCATTGCGCGCGGCTTGGTGCCGGCAGAGGCAAAGCACTGACGTAAAGCTTCATACTGGTTCTAAGGTGTACCTCCCGCGCGCTACCATAGAGCAGCAAGGAGAAACCATGGGACCAGAAAAGATTGTCTTCACGGCGGGCGCCGCAGCCAAAACCTCGTTGCCCGAGCCTGGCGCGAGGCGCCAGATGCTGGCCTACAATCCCAAGTTGATGCTGGTCCGCAACCGGTTTGAAAAGGGCTGGAAGGGTGCCCGCCACAGCCATCCGCATCACCAGCTCGTCTACGTGCTCAGCGGTCATATTCTCTTTGAAGCCGAAAACCAAAGCTGGGAGCTGAAGCCCGGCGATAGCATTGCCGTCGATGGCGGCGTCGAGCACCTGGCCTCGGCTCTTGAAGCCTCCGAGGTGCTCGATTTCTTCACGCCTTACCGCGAAGACTTTGTATAACTACTTCCACCCATAGAAAGGACATACTTATGGTTAGCCGCTTGATTGCAACTTTGGCGATTGCCGCCGTTCCGATTACCGCTCTTGCTCAACCTCCCGCGCCCGGCGCCGGGATCACCGGCATCGCTCACGTGGCCTATCGTGTCAGCGATCTCGACCGCGAAATCGCCTTCCTGGGCCGGCTCGGCTACCAGCAATCGTTCGCCATCACCGGCAACGGCGGCAAGGTGCTCGAGGTTTTCGTCAAGGTCAACGACCGCCAGTTTATCGAGCTTTATCCGCAGGCCGATCCGCCGCAGCCGTTGGGCTGGATGCACGTCTGCTTCGAGGCCGGCGATCTGAACGCGCTCTTTAATTTTCTGGCTTCCAACAGCCTCAAACCATCGGCCGTACACAAGGCCGGCGCGGGCAATCTCATTTCGGCGATGAACGACGCCGAAGGCAGCGTCGTTGAATTCACGCAATACATGCCCGGCTCGCGGCACACCCTCGACCGCGGCCTGCATCTCGGTCCCAATCGCGTCTCCACGGAACTGATCGGCTACGATCTGCCGGTCCGCGAACTTGCCGCCGAAGATCAGTTTTATGTTCAGCTCGGGTTCGAGGCCGAAACCGCTGCCTCCAGCGTGCATCTCACCACGCCCGGCGCGCCCAACGTGCATATCGCTTTGCGCCCGCTCAACGCCAGTTCCAAGCCGCAGCTGCTCTTGGCCGTGACCGACGCGCGCCAAACCGAAAAGCAGTTGAAAAATGCCGGCGTCAATGCCGTGCGCAACGGCGGCCTGGTCATTGTCCACGATCCCGACGGCAACGCATTTATCTTTCTGGAAGCCGGGCCGGGCAGCAAATAGAACTACATACGGAATATTGTTGAGCCAGGCATTTTCCGGAAAATAACTTTACACCAGCGCGGCGCGTGCTAGTTGCGCGCCGCGCGTTCCTCAATGGCGCGCTCCTGCTTGAGCAGCATCGCCAGAGCTTTTTCCGGGCACATGTGATGTGCCTCGCGCTCGCGCAGCTCCTCCTCGGTTTCCACGTTCGCGGCGATGGTCAAAAAGCAATCGAGGCAGCGCGTGTTATAACTTCCGTTCTCGTTCTGGGTGCGGCTGTACATGGCGTTGGGGGAAAACATTCTACGATCCTAGCCTCAGGCTCATAGATCGGGAGTGATTCGCGTCACCGGCCCATGTTCACGCGCGCACCCGCGGGCCGTCCGCCGTCCCCCATGCATAGAAATTTCAAAGGTTATCCCACTGGTTCGGGTTGCGCCGCAAATGCCAGCAGGGAGACAGTCCGCCCTGGGGAAACAACGCCGCGGCGCAGGGCACGTTGGCTGTGCCCAGATAGTCGTATTCGGTCTTCTGCCCTTTGAGAGGTACGCCCATAAAACGGCTGACCGTGACGGACGACTGCGGCGCGCCGCGCAGCCTGTAGATCGTCGCGTCGGCCACGTAAGCCGCAATCGCCAACGCCGCCAGAATCCCCAACCCGCGCAAGATCCACACACACAGCCGCTGAAACGTCATCTTGACCCCTTTGCTTCGTCTTGTTTCAGAATAGCCGCTCGCCGGCGGCCCATAGAGAATGCGCTACGCTGGCGGCGCAAAACCGTACATAGTGCTGGATGTAAGCTTTCGCGCACCATGCGATTCGCAGTCGCTCTAAAGGTGGAACGAGTGCTGGAGTTATTTCATACTCCCCAATCCATAGTAGAAATTACTGTCCGTCAGATCCGGTCCACTTGCTTCTTTAACAAACTTTCAGGTATGGATAGGCCGGCTGAAAAAGTGAGTACAGCGCCCCCGTAATTGAAATCATGAAAAAAATGAGCGCTCGTAAAATGAGAAAGAATTAAGGCTATACCGCAAACGTATGCAATCCCGCGAAGTTTCTTCAAGCAAGTCAAAAACAATCCCGAATTGAACGGCGACTTTTGGGCGGCAATATAAAGCGCAAGCCAGATAGCTATGGGAGACAGCATCAAAAACGCCAAGATTCCAATCTCGAGCAACCTCGATCCTTCAGCGTTCATTTTCTTACTCCAATCAATATCGTTTCGTGGGTTCTGCTTATTCTAGCGCCAGGTTTTTCGTATCTGGGCTTTCACAGCCAGTACTCCGTCTGTGTGTTTTTGTGCTTTCCTTGGTCTCAAAAATCGAGACCAAGGGCACCCTCACCCTCAGTTTGTTGTCACTATTACCGAATCATGAAGACACGGTAATAGGAATTGCGCTGTCGGCTTTTTGTCATCTTCTGTACCCAAAATAAGACCTTATCCACAATGTTTTTTACTCAAATCGTGATGAAACCCGCTGCATGGATTACGCTAAGAAAAACGATTAATTATTTTGCGATTGTGCAATATTGACCGGTAATCCATTTCAAGACTCTGTAAGGTGCAAACTAGATAAGCGTAAATACCCAAAGCTCAGCCAATAAGGCGAGCGAAAATAGGGTGCCCAGCAATTCGAAACGCATATCCCTGCACCTGTCTGTCTCGCCGGGGCTTTCTCGCGTCCAGAGTCTCCTTCGTCGAGCAAGTTGCAACTTTTTTCCCATCCTCAGTCTGCGCCCTTCCCCTGCAAGAACGACAAGGCCCGCTGCCAATGAAGCAGCGGGCTTTTGCATTTGTCGATTTTTCGCCGCCGCGGGCGCACTGTCTTCAGTCGTGCAGAACCACGTTCAACAGCGATTTGTGGACTTTGATTCCGCCGTTGTAATCGATAAATCCGAGCTTGCGAAAGCGGTTCATAAAGAAGCTCACCCGTGACCGTGTAGTGCCGACCATCTCGGCCAGCGTCTCCTGCGAGATCTTGGGAATCTTCGTCTCCAGCTCGCCGGGCTGGCCAAACTCTGCCATCATCAGCAGAATCCGCGCCAGACGCTTCTCGCTGGAGTTGAACAACTGATCGACCAGGTCGGCCTGGATGCGCATGCTGCGCGCCAGCAGGAATTTCAAGAACAGGTCGGAGAAGTCATGCTCCTCATGGATGACGCGAATCATTTGCGCTCGCGTGATCTTGAGCACCGTGCAATGGGTAATCGCCGTGGCGGTGGTAATGCGCCGGTCTACCAAGCCGGCTATCGACTCTTCGCCGACGAAATCGCCTGTCTTCAGCAGCGCGATCGTTGCCTCCTTGCCTGTTTTTGAGATTACCGTGAGTTTGGCGCGGCCGCTTTGCAGATAAAAAACGCAATCGGCAGGGTCACCTTGCGAGAACAGTGGTTGCTTGGGTTTCAGCTCTTTGACCTGTTGTCCCACTCCCGCCTTCTGCAGGAATTTGGCTGGATCGAATTTTTCTTGTAGCCCGTTTGCCATCCGTATGGTTCATCCCTTTCGTGGTCTTTCCGGATCTGGCCGGAAAGACGCCTCTGTTTCATGCCCCTACTGGGAGGTATTTCTAGGCCCAAAATCATTCTCAATTTCCCTGTAATTGCCGCCTCGGTGTCTGTTCTCTTTTGTACAATTCCGAAAAAATAATTTCGTATTGCAGGAATATATTTTCATTTTGAGAAAATCGATGAAGCTGCCTGCCGACGGGCGGTCCAGCTTCCAAGCGGTGTGATCTTTCACTATGGTGGTGCCTTTGGCCCGTCCGCTGCGGCGGACGAACCTGAGTGCAGCCCGTTTTTTGTGGTCGCACTCATTGCCCCATGGACTTGTGTCGCCTGCCTTGGGTATATCTATATTGGAGTTGCTCTGGCCAGCGTGGAGACGCTGTTCGGGTGACGCCATATTTGACCGGGACATGGCCCGTCTTGTGGGCGCACTGAGATTAGATATGCACGTACGAAGCATTGATTCTCTCGGCTCTAACGATCAGGCGAAGAATCCTCTTTGACACTTCAGGCAGAAATTACGATCGTTTTACTTTCCGTAAAGAGGTTGCCATGAAACGCGTTTTATTTGCATTTGTAGCCCTGGTCTACCTGTCCGCCCCCGCACTTTTATTCGCTGATTCCCTTCTGAAACTTACTCCGCTCAAGGGAAGCGTCTATCTTGTGGAAGATTCGTTTTATGCGAAGGAAAATTCCGTCGTATACATCGGACAAGATCATGTCACCGTAGTCGGAGCTACCATGACGCCGCATACCGCCGAGCTGCTCGTCGCGGAAACTCGCAAGGTGACTTCGCTGCCGGTTACAGAAGTGGTCAACACGAACCACGATCCCGATCGCTTTGGCGGCAATGCCTATTTCAAACAGATCGGCGCCAGGATCATCTCCACTTCCATGACCCGTGACCTCATGCAGAAGGAAGGCGAGGCACTCATCAAACAGACCCAGGCGTTTGTGCATGATTATCCAAGCGTTCCCATCGTTCTGCCGGACACGACCTATCCGGGCAGCTTCGATCTGCAAAATGGCGCGGTCCGCGCTTTCTACCTTGGCCCGTCCCATAAGCCCGACGACATCTTCGTCTGGTTTCCCAACGAAAAAATACTCTATGGCGGATGCGCTCTGAAGCCTCAACTTGGCAACATGGACGGTGCCGATCTCGTCGAATATCCAAAAACCTTGCAGAAGCTAAAAGACCTGCATTTGCCTATCGAGATCATCGTTGCCGGGCACTATTCTGCACTGCATAAAGCAGACCTGATTGACCGCTACATGGAAATGCTGGCACAGTACAAGAAGTAACGGAAAAACAAGCTGACTCAGGCCGGTTGCAGCAATTTTCTGTAGCCGCAATGAAAAAGGAAATTCAAATGCCCTTATCCCGGCGCGATTTTCTTGTTGCTGCCGCAATGCTCTCTGTGACCAGCGTCTGGGCAGCGGAAGATATATTTGCAGAACTTGAACGGCAGAGCGGAGGGCGTCTTGGCATCGCCGTACTGGATACGGAGAACGGACGCAGAATCGAGCATCGCGCCGATGAGCGGTTTGCGATGTGCAGTACTTTCAAGTTTTTGCTGGTAGCCGCAGTCTTTGCGCGCATCGATGCGGGGAAAGAAAATCCCGATCGCATCATTTCTTTTGGCAAAGACGACATCATCATCAACTCACCCACCACGGCGCAGCATCTCGGCGGCATGAGTGTCTTCGCGCTCTTGCAGGCCGCAATACAACTCAGCGACAACGCCGCCGCCAACCTGTTGTTGGCATCGCTTGGCGGGCCGTCAGGATGGACCGCATTTGCCCGCTCCCTAGGCGATTCTGTCAGTCGATTGGATCGTAATGAACTGGACCTGAACTTTGTTGGACCGGGCGATCTGCGCGACACCACCACTCCTGCCGCAATGTTGAAAAACCTACATACCGTCTTGCTCGGGAATGTGCTTTCCGCGGCTTCTCGCCAAAAGCTCGAAGATTGGATGGCTACAGCAACCACAGGCCTAACGCGATTGCGCGCGGGTGTTCCACAAAGTTGGAAGTGTGCCGATAAATCCGGAACCAGCTACACCGCACGCAACGACATTGCTTTTTTGCAACCACCCGGGCGCGCGCCGATACTGGTTTGCGCATATACCAACGGCATCAAACTATCGGACGAAAAAGCGGATGCCGTATTGGCGCAAATCGGATGCATCGTCGCAAATACAGTCAAATAGTGATCGGCGGGCGGCCCGTGTGCCAAGCTCTTGTTCGAGAGTGGAATTTGGCACATTCCTCGTCCGTCCGCCGCGACGGAGGAACGGGGGAAGCCCGCTTGCAGGTGAGCCAGCTCACTGGAATCCTTTATCATCGTTCTATGGCCGATGTGACCAGCGAACGCTCTCAGCAAGCCCCCTTCCGCACCCACGATCCGCGTCTGGAGCCGATTGCCGCCAAGGTTGTGGCCGGGCAAAGGCTGAGCGCGGAAGACGGGCTTGTCCTCTACCGCTCCAGCGACGTTTTGGCCGTGGGCTGGCTAGCCAACCTGGTGCGCGAGCGGATGCACGGCGACACCACGTATTTCAACGTGAACCGGCACATCAACCCCACCAACGTTTGCGTGGCTAATTGCAGGCTCTGCGCCTTTGGCCGCAAAAAAGACGATCCGGCCGGCTACACCATGGCTCTGGAAGAGGCCTGGGCATCGGCCGCCTCCGGTTACTCCGAGGCGGTGACTGAGTTCCACATTGTCGGCGGCCTGCATCCCGACCTGCCGCTGGAATACTTTCTCGATCTGGTGCGCGGCCTCAAAGCGCGGTTTCCCAAGGTGCACATCAAGGCCTTCACCATGGTCGAGGTCGCCTTCTTCGCCCGCCGCGCCAAGCTCACCGTCGAGCAGACGCTCGCCAAACTGCGCGAGGCCGGTGTGGACTCCATGCCCGGCGGCGGCGCGGAAATCTTCGCGCCGCGCGTCCGCTCCATCATCTGCGACCACAAGATCGACGGCTCGGAGTGGATCGATACGGCGCGGGCCGCGCACAAAATGGGCTTCAAGTCCAACGCGACCATGCTCTACGGCCACATTGAAAACAACGAGGACCGCGTCGACCATCTGTTCAAACTGCGCGAGCTGCAGGATGAGACCGGCGGCTTCCAGGCCTTCATCGCGCTGGCCTTCCATCCGGAAAATACCGCGCTTGATCATCTGCCCGCTACCACCGGTCTCGACGACATCCGCCAGATCGCCGTCAGCCGCCTCCTGCTCGACAACTTTCCCCACATCAAGGCCTACTGGCAGATGCTCACGCCCAAGATCGCCCAGATCGCGCTGCGCTTTGGCGCCGACGACCTGGACGGCACCGTGATCGAAGAGAAGATCTACCACGACGCCGGCGCCACCACCCCGCAGGGACTCGCGCGCAAAGACCTCTGCCGCCTGATCACCGAGGCTGGCCGCGTCCCCGTCGAGCGCGACACGCTCTACCGCCCGGTGACCCGCGACGAGGCCAGCTTTACCGTGGCGGTGTGAGCCAGTTCAATTCTCGGTGCCGTGCTATGCTGCTCAGCGGAGGAGCCTATGAGGGTTCTTGTGCGGTATCAGCGGGCTGCGTTCGCCGGCATTTTTCTATTCTCAAGCTTTTTGAATGCGCAAGCATCGAACAGTAACCCCCAGTCACTGCTTCTGCTACCACAACCTATTCACGTGAATGGTCAAGTAGTTGGCGAAGACGGTAAGCCGATTGCCAGAGTTCGTGCCGTGCATGCAAAACTTATGCACGAGGTCGTGACAGACAACGACGGGCGTATTGAATTCAATACGTCGGCTCCCTCATTTGTACTCCAGCTCCCCGGTTATGAGAGCGCGTGGCTACAAACAAAGGATGCCGTGGGTTTTCACGTTGTTTTGCACAAATTACCGCGAGGGGCGTCTTTCACAACCTGTACCGCCGCAAATCTGGCGGCCAAAATTCCGGGCTGGAATGGAATTTTTCAGATCCCCGCGGTGAAAGGAGTCAAAGCTTTAGCGGAGAAAAGCGATGTCGATTATCTGGCGAGAACCGTGCAAGTAAGGTCGGCATCTCGCACAGTATCACTTGTACAGGGACGCGGAACAATGTGGGGCGACGGAAATTTCAATGACAACTGGTTCTGGCGTGCTGCACGTTATCATGAGGTGGTCTATGATTTCAAAGGGCCGTTCATCACCATTGTCGATGCAAAAGCCGAGTTTCCCGACGGAAAGTGCGAACGCCATTTAGGAGTGTTTGGCGAGTCAATGTACTACTACGACATCGATTGCGGCGTAGTCGATCCGCTCGACAAATTGCTCGATAGCGCTTGTCTAGTTCCAAATGCCAAGGCTCACCTCTTAGAAAATTAACCGCTAGCATTTTTACCTGCCGATGACCCGCAACGAGGCCAGCTTTACCGTGGCGGTGTGAGTTGAAGCCGTGCTCGGCTAGACTTAGCTAAGCTAAGGGGCCGGCTGTGACCACCGTTAACATCTTCGAAGCCAAAGCCCAGCTCTCCAAGCTGGTTGCCCTGGCCGAGCAGGGCGAAGAGATTATCATCGTGCGTGCCGGCAGGCCAGCCGCGCGGCTGGCGTAGCGAAACTGCCGCGCTCCACGACGATCCCTTCGACCGGTTGCTGGCTGCCCAGGCAATCTCCGAGTCACTGCACCTGCTCACGGCCAACCCGCAATTACAGGTCTACTTGGAGTTGCTGATGGTGCTCTGAAGGTGTTTTCCGATTTGAATCCGGTCTTCGGCAAGTTAGCCTGGTAGGATGACTGTGTCGAGCCGTTGGCAACAGTTGAGGATTATTTTCGGATTGTTGGTCGCTCGACCGAGACCGAGCGACTTGTCAATTTTCATAAGGAATGATGTCGTTTCTCGCGAGCCAACGGACGACGAGGTTTTGGTCGTCAGCGAGCAATTTTAACAGTTTTTGACTGCCTTCCATTTTGCGTAAAGCAAAGGCAACACTGGCTCGCACCTGCCACTCATTGTCCGTAGCCAACTTCTCTATCTCTCCCAATTGGTCACGTGCTTCAAACTCGACTAGCAAGTCCACCGCCGCGCGTCTCCGAATCAACTTTGAATGATTGAGCGTAGTGACCAGAGCATTAATGGGGTCCGACGGAAGAGATCCGTCGAGAGTGCTGTTGGCTACGCAAGCGACTCTATAAAGTCTTCTGTCGTGCGCAAAATTCTCTCTTCGCCGGATTGTTATTCCGTTTCGCAACGCTTCGTCTATGTGCCAGAGAATTCTTCGCTTCTTGATAGCGATCTCAAGTTCACGTTCTTTTTCCAATATCGCAATTGATCGCTTTGTCTGAATCAGGCCAAGGGCATGCACCGCGCCTCGCGAAGCAGCGACGTTCTCCGATGCAAGCGCCTTCTTCAACATTGGCAATGCCAGATCGCCAAAGCGGGCAATTGCACGGACAAGAATGCTTGCCCAGGTGCTTAATAAGCCGCTTACGCTATTCGCTTCACCGCAATCCAGTAATATTTCCATTACCGGTAGTGAGCGTTTATCCGCGATCTCTCCAAGCACCCATAATGCGGGCAGGTATTGTTCTCTCAAGACCAACGCCGTTAACTGAGGCAAAGCTTTCGCCTCCCGCTGCTTTGCCAGTTGCCGGGCACTTGCGAAACGTCCCTCACCAAAGGAACGGGAGAGCATCTTGAGCAGCGCATCTGTGTCCGCACTTTGGGCGAAATCACATGCCGCAGCAAACATCCGACGTTTGTTGTCCAGGCGTGAGAGTCTGGTCTTCCACCCCAATAGACCAGAGCCTTCAGGTTTAGGAATGTGAGGTTGGGGATGCCGCAGTTTTCTAGGCGCAAGCCCCTTGGGGCCACGGTGAAACCTCTGAGTACTTTTCTGCCCCCATGGTGGTGCTGGGATAACGGCGTTTGAAAGAGATTGTTTGCGGTCGTATGTGGCAGTTCTGTACTTTGCCTGATAGCCGCGCGGTAAGGTTTTCCAATAAAGGGGGCGCCATGGGCGGAGTTCCTTCCAGCGAATTTCACCTTTGATGCTGCCTTCCGCACGTTCGACTTCTAGGGCGTACTCCAGGTACTCTCGTGACTGCGCCTCACGCCAGTCGTATCGCAGAGAACCACTCCACAATACGTAGAGGGACCAGTCAGCTTCGACAACCGATTCCCAACGTGCTCCGCCCTCAGGCGTAAGCCTGTAGTCCAAGTCGTATGCGTCGCGCAGTCCTGCTTCGATCTCATTGTGTGTGGGGATGAAGGTGCTGCTATATCTTCGACCAGGCCAACTGAGACGAGCGACGGCATCTCCACGCTGAAACATTTCAGCCAGGGCGAGCGTCAGTTCTTCAAGACGGTGAGGCGGTACATTGCAATTCAGGCAGCAGTCGAGATTGATTCGATTGAAAATATCCAGAGAAATTGGATGCTCGGTAGCAATATCTAGAAGGAAGAAGTCGAGATCATCAAGGAGCACGTATGGTCGTTTGCCATTGGGTCGGGTTGGCTAACGTAAGCCCACTAAAGTTGCTGCGCTCATTATGAGCTTGAATGGCAGAATATGCAATGTGCAAGCAATAGTTCCGAGCGTTTTTCCTGCTTTGATATTACCCCGTACAAGCCTAGCCCATGGGTGCAAAATCCCCACATGCTCTGCAAGGCGGGATAGATTCGTGAAAGCCGTACGATTTTCCATGCAGGCTGACTCCGAGGTCTAAGTCAGCGAATTCCTTGTCATGCGGGGATTGCCAATCAACCGGCGTGGCAGTTGCGCTGCAACCACGTCAGGCTCAGAGGAATGAAATCGCCAAAGCTGTCGTTGTGGCCGTGGCCGGGCAGGGAATGAAACTCCTTGGGTTCGTTGGCCAAAGAGAAGAGCTTGCGGCCTTGCGCGGGCGGAATAACTTTGTCCTGGTCGCCGTTGACGACGAGCACCGGCGCATGAATGGCGGCGATCTTCTTCTCGCTCTCGTAGCGGTCGAGAGCGATCAGCGAGACGGGCAAAAGGGGAAAGCGCGTTTTGGCGACCGCTGGGATCGATTGGTAGGGGGCCAGCAACATGAGCCCGGCGGAGGGAAACTCCTTGGCCATTTCGACGGCGACGCCGGTGCCCAGCGAGTGGCCGAAGAAAACAATGTCGCGGCTGGCGACGCCACGCGCGCTCAATTCGCTCACCAGCGCACGGCCGTCTTCGTAGAGACCGGCTTCGGTTGGACTGCCAGGCAGGCCGCTATATCCGCGGTATTCGGCGACGACAAATCCGTATCCGGCGCCGATGTAGGCGTCGGCGGTAGGCGCCGCGCTGAGCAAACTGTCGCCGTTGCCGTGGAAGAAAACAATGGTAATCGTCTGCGTAGTCGCCTTGGCATACCAAGCTTTTAACTCCAGCCCATCGGCGGTGTGCACCGCGATCTCGCTGAGCGCGGGGTTTGCTTCCGCCTCGGCCAGCGGCGTGTAATTGCGCTCCGGAAAGTAAAGCATCTTGCGCTGCAAAGAAAAGAACAACGCGACAATGGCCAGATAAAAACACAACACGGCGAGAGCGGTGAACTTCAACAGCTTCATTTTGGAATCACCTGCGGCGAAACATTTTTGAAAAGTATCTTGACGGGGCCACGGCCACGTGGTGACTGCGTCTTTGTAATCAAATTATTGCCGCACAATCGCGCCGTTTTTCATCACAAAGCTTACGCGTTCAACCACTGAAATATCGTCGAGCGGATTGCCCGGCACGGCAACGATGTCGGCGTAGAAGCCGGGTTTGAGTTGGCCGATTTCGTTTTCCCATCCCAAAAGTTTTGCGCCATTCAGCATGCCGGCTTGCAACACGGCCAAGGGCGTCATGCCGTAGCGGACCATCAGTGTCAGTTCATGGGCCTGCGTGCCGTGCGGAAACGGTCCCACGTCGGAGCCCACGGCAAAGGGCACGCCCATGGCGATCTGTTTCTTGAACTCGGAGATCTTGCGATCGAGTAGAACCACTTCGCTTGCGGCCTGGCCCTCCGATTCCGGGTGTTCGGCAAAATAATCGAAGATGGCGAAGGTGGGCACGGCGAAGATGTTTTTCTCTTTCATCAACCGCATCGTCTCTTCGCTTAACTCGCTGGCATGCTCGATCGAGGCCACGCCGGCGCGTGCGGCAAAGAGCGTTCCCGGCTCGCCCTGCGCGTGCACGGCAACAACGGTGCCCAGCCGCCGCGCCTCCGCGACGGCTGCCGCGAGTTGCGCCTCGGTATATTGATAGGGCGTGTGCAGGCGGCCATCGATCATGCGGTCGTGGCCGGTCTCGTAGATCTTGGCGAAGTCCGAGCCCTCTTTGCGTTGCGCGCGCATCACGGCGACGATCTCATCGGCGGTGTTGGCATAGTCGGCGTTGGAGAGAATGTGTTGCGCGGGATTGTAGCGCGTGGCGTCTTCGTGGCCGCCCAGAATATCGATGGCGTTGCCGCTGACGCGCAGCCGCGGCCCGGCAATGATGCCCTGATTGATGGCGTTGCGGATCGCCGTGTCGGCCGAACCGGCACCCTCGGTGCCCATGTCGCGCTCGGCGGTGAAGCCGGCCAGCAGATCGGCCTTGGCGGCCTGCGCGGCGAGAATCGTGCGCCAGGGAACCGACTCGTTGATAGTCTGCATATCTTCGGCGCCGGGATGCAGAAACAGATGCACGTGCGCGTCGATCAGCCCGGGCAAAAGCGTGACGTCGCCGAGATCGACGACCTGCGCGCCCCGCGGACGCTCAACCGCCACGCCCACGGCCTTGATGCGCTCGCCCTCAACCAAAATCTCGCCCGGGGCGAGCAGTTTGCCGGTGTCGATTTCAAGCAGCCGCGCGGCGTGCAACACAATAGGCGCGGCCGGGGATTGCTGAGCAGCAGTGGAAACGGAACAAGCTATCACGGCTGTGATTATAGCGGCGCGAAGCGGCAAATCGTAGTGGAGCATGATTTAAAACTATGCGGCAGAGGAGCGGGTTTGTCGATCAAAATCGCGGCCGCGCGGCGCGGGCGCCGGCGATTGCCAAATCGTAGACGGTGCGGATAGAACGCGCGCTGAGTTTTTCATGGCGCAGCAGCAGGCGCATGAGCAGCGGCCCGATCAGCAGTTCCATGAAAAGATCCGGGTTGGTTCCGGCCGGCAGTTGGCCTTCGGCGATGGCCTGCCGCACGAAGCCGTGAGCTTCTTCGCGGCGCGGTAAAAAGACGCGCTCGGCGAACTCCTGGCGCAGCACGGGATTGTCTTGTATGGCGGCCAGCAGCCGGGCGACGACGATGCCGTGCTTGCCGGTGAAGAAGCGTCCGATTTCGAGCATGTAATCGCGCAGCCGGGCCAGCGGACGGCCGTGCGTGGGCAGCACGAACTCGTGTTCGGTCTTGTCCAGAAAGGCTTCCATCAGCAGCGCTTCCTGCGTCTTCCACCAGCGATAGATGGTGGCGGTACTGACCTGCGCCTGGCGGGCAATTTCAATGGTGGAGATGGCGGCGAAGGGTTTGCGCTCGAGCAGGGAATAGGCGGCGCGCAGAATGGCGCGGCGCGAGGCCTGGCTGCGTGGCCTGCCGGCGGGCCGTTTGGCGTCGATCTTCGAGCTGCCGCATTGTACGGTCATCGCTTCACCGCAAGCGGTGCCACATGAAATTTACAAAACGAAACGATCCGTTTCGTTTTATAATAATCCACAAATGCAGGCCTCGCAAACTGGAAGTCCGCTGGCGCCCTGGAAGCCGCGCTTCAACCCCTGGTTGATCGCCATGGTGGTGGCGCTGGCGGCGTTTATGGAAGTGCTCGACACCAGCATCTGCAACGTGGCTTTGCCGCACATCGCCGGCGGCCTGGGTTCGAGCGAGGACGAGAGCACCTGGGTGTTGACCACTTATCTGGTCTCCAACGCCATCGTGCTGCCCATCACCGGCTGGATTTCCAGCGCCATCGGACGCAAGCGGTTTTTCCTGCTCTGCATTGTGCTGTTCATGATCAGTTCGCTGCTCTGCGGCATCGCGCCCAGCCTGCAATTTTTGCTCTTCGCGCGTGTGTTACAGGGCGCCGGCGGCGGCGGCATGCAGCCCATGGCCCAGGCCATCATGGCCGACTCGTTTCCCCCGCACAAGCGAGGCCAGGCCTTTGCCCTGTTCGGCGTCACCACGGTTGTTGCGCCGGCGCTGGGCCCCACGCTGGGCGGCTGGATCACCGACAACTATACCTGGCGATGGATCTTTTTTATCAACATACCGGTGGGCCTGCTGACGCTGGCGCTGGTGTACAAACTCGTCGAAGACCCGCCCTTTTTGCGCCGCTTCAAGCCCGGCCAAATGCGCCTGGACGGAATCGGTTTTGCCCTGCTGGCTTTAGGCGTCGGCGCGCTGCAGATTCTGCTCGACAAGGGCCAGGAGGACGACTGGTTCTCTTCGCGCTTCATCGTGACGCTGGCGGTGATCGTCGTGGTTTGCCTGGGCGCGTTGATCCCGTGGGAGTGGCGGCACAAGCAGCCGATTGTCGATGTACACCTGTTCCGATCGCTTAACTTTTGCAGCACCAGCGCGGTCATGTTCATGGCCGGCGTGGTCATGTTCGTTTCCACCATCCTGATGCCGCAATTCCTGCAAACGCTCGCCGGCTACACCGCCGTCGATGCAGGCATCGTGGTTTCGATTGGTGCGGCATCGGCCTTGATTATCTTGCCCATTGCCGGCTTGCTGACGGGCTATGTGCCGGCCAAGTATCTGGTGATCTTCGGCTGGATACTTTCGGCCATCGGTTCGTACTTTTCATCCCGGCTCATTTCGCTCAATGTTACATTCGGCCAAGCTGCGCTGATCATGGTGCTGCAGTACGCGCCGATCGGTTTTATCTTCATTCCAACGACCACCGCGGCTTACTTTGGCATTCCTCACGACCGCAGCGACTCGGTATCGGGGTTGACCAATTTCATGCGTAACATCGGCAGCAGTGTGGGCACTTCGATTGTGCAAACCCTGTTGGCCCGCCGTACGCAATTTCATATCAACCGGTTGGGCGACCACTTGACGCTTTCCAGCACCGCCTTGCAGGTGAATTTGCAGGACGGCGTGCGGCGCATGGTGCAACTGGGCATCGGCCGCGGGTCGGCGCTTACGGCGGTGGTGGCCCGCGCCTACGAGATGCTCGTCATGCAGGCCATGACGCTCTCTTACCAGGATGCCTACGTCTTTCTGGTTGCTTGCGGCGCGGTGATGTTCTGCCTCTCGTTCCTGCTCAAATCGAACGATCCCAAGCACACCGAGGTTGCGATGGGGCATTGAGCGGTGTTTCCGCTGTGAGGCTCTGATATCCTAAGGTATTGACTGATTAGGAAGGGCCATGCCGGAACATCGGGGTAGAAAACATCATCAGGACCGGTTGGTCGAGGCGCTGCGCGAAGAGATAGGCGCCATGATCGAGGGCGAGCTCTCCGATCCGCGCATCGATTTCTGCCATATCAGCGAGGTCGCGCTCAATCCCGGCGGCAAGTCGGCGCGCGTTTACGTGGCTGTCGATAGCACGCTCAAAGATGTCGCCAAGGCCGAAACCGAGACCATTGCCGGGCTGGAAGCGGCCAAGGGCTACATCCGCTACGAACTGCGCGAACGGATGGGTGTGCGCGTGGTTCCCGATTTGTGTTTTGTTGCCGACCGCTCGGGCCGTTTTCAGGCCCGCATTGAAGAGTTGGTTAGCCGCGGGCGCAAGCGGGCAGCCAAAGCACAAGTGGAGCAGAAGGCCTGAGCCAAGCCGCCCATGAACCGCGATCTGCCGACTCCGCCACCAGGTTGATTCCCCCTCTTGAGAATCCTGGGGAATCTGTTAGCCTTGACCCAGTCGAAGTCTCGAATCTCTCTGCTCGCATCCCAAGATGTGATGCGGTATGCGGGTCCGGGCTGTTCCCCCATCCGTCCTGCGTAGAATGTGAACGATGCAGCGCCGGCAGGCTACCGCGCGCCGCTTTTGGAGAACTGCCGCAGATGGCTGAATCCATGGAACCCAAAGGCCTGGCTGTGTTCTTGCGCAGGTATTGTCATGTGCCGACGTGGGCCACTGCGCGTGAGGCGGCGGTTTTTCTCTTCTATACGGTTTTCTTTCTTACTTACGGCCTCACGCCGCTGCTGGGCGGCGACGGACTGGGCCTGGTGGGCGCCGACGAACCCCGCTATGCGCAGATCGCCCACGAGATGCTGGTGCGCTTTGATTCCGCGCACACTCTCCACGGTAAATTGAGCGCCTGCGTTACGCCCTATCTTTACGGCCACCCGTGGCTGGAAAAGCCCGCGCTCTACTATTGGCGCGCTATGTTCCTCTTTCAGGATTTTGGTGTGCACGACTGGAGCGCCCGGCTGCCTTCGGCCACCTTCGCCTTCATCATGGTGGGGCTGATCTATCTGCACATGCGCAGATTCCGCCCCGGCGGGCATCTGGACGCGGCGCTGATTTCGGTGGCCTGCGCCGGCGTGATGGGCTTTGCCCGCGGCGCTTCCACAGACATGCAGATGGCGGCGCCTTTGGCCATCGGCCTGCTGGGCTGGTACGCCTGGTTTGAGACCGACTCCAAGTTCTGGCTCTACGACATCTATTTCTTTACCGGGCTGGCGACGTTGGCCAAAGGGCCGGTGGCGCCCTTTCTGGCGCTGCTGATCATCTGCGCCTTCGCGCTTTTGCGCCGCGACTGGAAGATTGTGACTCGCTCGCTCTGGTGGCCGGGCGTGGCCTTGTACTTTGCCATGGTGTTGCCCTGGTTCATCGCCGTGCAATACCAGAACCCCACCTTCTTCCGCGAGTTCTTCCTCGAACACAATCTGCAGCGCTTTGCCACCGACCGCTATCAGCACGTGCAACCCTTCTACTACTATCTGGAGGTGCTGGTGCTGGCGCTGATGCCGTGGACGGTCTTTGCCGTCCGCGCCTTGGTTGACGGCATTTTGACCTCGGTGGCTGAGTGGCGGCGGCGTTATACCAAGCCCGGCTGCCCCATCCCCTGCCGCCCCGGCGACGCCTTCCCTGAGTTTCTGGTGATCTGGGCGCTGATTCCGGTGGTCTTTTTCTCCTTCTCGCGTTCCAAGTTGCCCGGCTATATTCTGCCCGCGCTGCCGCCCATCACCATCCTCACTGGCGACTATCTCTTCCGCCTGCGCCAGAAGGGGATGAACCGCTGGCTGCTCTTTGGCCATGCCGCGGTTTGTGCCGTGATGACATTCGTGGTGCTGCTGCTGCCCTGGTTTGTCAGTCACGACATGGTACGGCCGCCGCTGCATGCCGTGATCGCCTCGGCGCTGGCCGCTCTCGGCGCCGGATTGTTGATTCTTTTCGTGGCCAAAGGCTTTGGCGTCGCCCGCCTGCGAACGGCAACCTGCGGCATCCTCGTCATCTTGATTCTGTTCATCTATGGCTGTGGCCCGTTCTTTGGCATTCCCGGCATTTCGGCCACCAAGCAGGTGATTCACCTGCTCGACCGCTCCTATTCGGCGCGGCCGCTGGCCGAGGAGTTGCAAAAGACCGCTCCCAATGTGCAGACCGTAGCCGTTTTCCGCGTGCGCCGCGATGTCGAATATGGGCTGGCCTTCTATCGCGACAAAGAGGTGATCAACTACGACGGCAGCGGCGTGCCTCAGGAGCAGCATCTGCTGGTGGCCCGCGTGCAGGGCCGTCACGGCGCCGATCTTGACACCAAACAGCAGTTGAGCGAGTTGCTGGAAGGCCGCCGGTACAGCCGATTATTCAGCTGGCCCGAGCAGGGACTCGAGGTGTATCTGGTTCAGGCCGCCAACCCGCAAATTGCCGCTTACTAGTTCTTCCTTGATTTGATCGCGATGGCACATTAAAACTAGAAGGAATGCAAACCTCCTGCGCCTCCGTCGAGATCCTCGATCTACGGCACTTCGCGGCTCCGGCGATGCGCCCCCTGCTGGAGGCCGAGGGCTCGCTCTGGGAGCAGCGCCTGCACTGGGACTACCGCGCCTCCACGCGGTTGTTGATGCAGTACCTGGACAACCACATGCTGCACGGTTACGCGGCACTGGAGGCGGGACATGTGAGCGGCATGATCTTCTGTGTCTATGAGGAGGTCAAGGCCGTCATTGGCGATGTCTTCGCCCTCACTCCCGGACCGGATGGCGCCAAAGGAATGACCGCGCCCGCGCGGTTTACCGAGGAAAAGCTGCTGCGGCATCTGCTTGAGTTGCTGCTGAATTCGCCGCACGTCGACCGGATCGAGTCGCAGATGCTTCTGCATCCGGCCGGTACGCATTCCGACATCTTTCGCGATGCCGGCTTTCGCATCTACCGCCGTCTCTATTTGATCGAATCGCTGCGCGAATGTTGGGCGCCCCCCGTGCCGGATCTGCCCGGCGGCCTGGAGTTGCGTCCCTGGCGCGAGGCCGACCTGGCGCCGGCATCGCGGCTGATCTGCGCCGCCTATCGCGACCATCCCGATGGCCTGATCAACGACCAGTATCGCAGCGTTTACGGTTCCATGCGCTTTTTGAACAACATCGTGCGCTATGCCGGATGCGGTACCTTTGCGCCACAAGCCTCCTACGTCGCGGCCGGGCGCTCCGGCGAACTGGCCGCCATGCTGCTGGGCTCGCGCATCAGCGGCCGCTGCGGCCACATCACGCAGATTTGCGTTCATCCCAGCTTCCGCCGCCAGGGATTGGCCCGCCTGCTGCTCTCCCAGGCCGCCTTCAGTTTTATGAACCTTGGGCTGGGCGAAATCTCCTTGACTGTCACCGAGGACAACTCCACCGCCGTCGAGCTGTACAAAAGCGAGGGCTACGAGTGCGCGCACAGCTTCGATGCCGCCGTCTGGCAACGGTCTTTCACGGCCTGAATCGCCGGCAATGCAGTTAGAAAAGCGGCCTCTGAAATGGTTTTTGGGGACGGTGGGGCGATGGGTACGGCCTTCAGGCCGTACATCAAATCACCAATAAACTCGCGGGCTTTAGCCCCTGCGGGGCGGGCCGCGTCTTCAACATTGCGCGATTTTCAATGCTTTTTTAAAACGCGGCTCCGTGGGTAAAGTCTGCGCTCAACGTTGCCGCAACGCTTGCCATGCAGTTTTCGTCGTCGAAGATCAGCCCCAACTCTCGGTTTTTGTCGAGAGAGGTGGCGCTGAAGTTCTCCGACCCCAGGAAGAGCCTGGCCCGCTCCGTGCCGTAATCGGCCAACACGGTTTTGGCATGGATGTAATGGCTCGTGGGTTCGGTCGATGTGTACACGGCGATGTGCGCGCCCGCTGCTTTGAGCTGGTTCAGAATTGAAGTGAACTTATTGTTCTGGTTCTCTTGCACCAGCCTGACGGAAACGCCGCGTTTGAGCGCGGCTTTGACAGCGTTTGCCATCCCTGTATCTGAAAATTCCTCTTGCGAGATGAGCAACGATTTGCTGGCTCCGCCGATGAGCCCGAGTAGCGCGCTGCGCGAGTTCGCCGGGCTCCAGACTAGGTTTTCTCCGGCCGGTGGATGGATCGCCGTGTTGGTAAAATCGGCTTCGAATGTGGCAACGATCGCCGCCACGTCGGCGGCATTGCCGGTGATCACGGCAAAATCGCGCGACGTAGGATAGTCCTTCGCGGCAAGATTCAGCGTCATGATGGCGCTCGTTGCCCGGTCTACGGTGATCGTCTTCTGATGGGTGACGGCAAAGGCCGGGTTGGCCCAGTGCACGCCCGCTTTTGCGGCGGTCAGTGCGTTGTAGGCCGCGGTGTTTCTCGTCTTCTCTTCGTTCTGATCCAGAATCACGCGCACGCTGACCCCGGCTGCCACGGCCTTGGTAAGCAGGCCGGTCACCGTCTCATCGCTTAGCTCGTACATGGTGATGTCGATCGATTTCTTGGCCGAGGAAAGCAGGTTGTAGATGGCGGTTAGTCCCTGATCGGGCTCGGTGACAAGCTTGTATGCCGTGTCTGCAACGGCTATAGAAGTATGCGATGGCGTGGATTGATGAGGGCGCATGGTCTTCTCCTTGAGGGAAGTAGGGAAGCGATCAGGGGCCGGATGCCGTGATGCTAACACGGAAAGGAAGGACAGTGAATCGTGGCAAAGTCAATCAGCCGTGAATTTCCCTGCGCAACCGTGGCGCGACGCTCATGCGTCGCGACGGGCAAGTCATCCGATGAGACACAGTACTCACAATACGGTCCGACCACATGGAATTCAATAATCATGCAAGTTACACAATTAATAAGGTGTGTTCTCCATCACCGACACTATTTTGCACGTATTCCTAGACTTGGCGGCTGACGTGGTATGACCACGTGGCACGTAAATTCCAGAAAATATGGAGATGCACATGAGCAAACTAAGCAAAATCTGTTGTCTCGCTACTGCGGCAGGCCTAATGCTGGTTGGCATGGCGGCCATGGCGCAAAGCATAGCCACCGGCGACAGCCGCTCCGTGGGCACGCCGAGTTATCCCGCCGTCTGTAAGACCTTGACGGCGCAGTTCACCACCTCCCAGCGCTCGTCGCCGCCCAGTTCCGACGACACCAGCCGCATTCAGTCGGCGCTGACCAGTTGCGCGGGCACGGGAAAGAGCGTAGTGCTGGCCTCGTCGGGCTCCGATAACGCTTTTTACACCGGCATGCTCACCGTCAATGGCGAGGGCCTGGTCGTCAACTCCGGTGTAACGCTCTATGGCAACAGCTACTCCAGCGCGAGCGAGCTGATCTATGTCGAGGGCTCGAACTCGTTTATCGGCGGCCCAGGAACGATTGACGGGCGCGGTGACATCACCAGCGGCACGCCGCGGCTGGTGCAGACCTCAAGCGCCAGCAACTTCATCATCTACAACGTGACGCTGACCCAGGCCCGGCACCCCAACCTCTATATCCAGGGCGGCAGCGGCGCCACGGTCTACAATGTCACCATCCTGACGCCAGCTAGCCGCTCCAATGCCGACGGCATCGATATCGACAGCATCAGCAATGTCACCGTTTATGGCTCGACGATCAATGCCGGCGACGATGGCATCGCCATCAAGACCAACAAATCTGCGGCCTCCAACATCACCGTCAAGAACACCAAGGTCTACGGCACGCACGGGCTATCGATCGGCAGCCAGACTATGTATGGCGTCACCAACGTGCTGTTTACCGGTAACTACGTTTATGGCAACGACAAGATGAGCGGCGCGGCCTCGACCGATGCCAACGCGATCAACATCAAAACCGATTACGACTGCGGCGGCACGGTGAACAAGGTTACCTACCTGAACACCTGCATCACCGAAGCCAAGCACCTGATTGTGGTGACGGCGAACTACGGCAGTTGCACGGGCAACACTGGCATTCCCGTCTTTGAAAACATCGTCATCAATGGCGTGAAGTCCACCAGCTCGCTATCCGGCGCCTACTCGCGGATCGAGGGCTACAGTTCCAGCTACCTGGCCAACGTGTATGTCGCGAATATCAGTCTGGACACGAACACGCAATCGAGCGACGAGTATGCCAAGATCGATTTGGACAATGTAAATGGATGGGCTCCGAGCGGAACCGATGTAACGACAGGAAGCTTTACTCTGAGCGGCTCGGTGCCGAACTGCTCGTTCTAAGCGGTTGCCTCCCACTCACATTGATGTCGTTTCTGGAACCGGCAAGGGGTGGTTATTCGCCGGGAGGTACAGCGGATGCCACCCCTTCCTGCGTTTCCGCAGGCGCGCAAACGCAGGAAGGGTAGAGCCGTTTTATGCCTTGCTGGTTAAGGCGGCGCCCAGGTCGGCGGCCATCTTTTCGGTGGTGAAGGCCTCCAGCGTGTCGCCCTGCTTCAAATCGCCAAAGTTGGCGATGCCGATGCCGCACTCCATGCCGTTGGTGACCTCGCGTGCGTCGTCCTTGAAGCGCTTGAGCGAACCGATCTTTCCCTTGAAGACCTGCTCGCCGTCGCGCATGACGCGGATATCGGCGTCGCGGCGGATGACGCCGTCGAGCACGCGGCAGCCGGCGATGGTGCCTACCTTCGGAATCTTGAAGATATTCAAGACCTCGGCGCGGCCCATGAAGCTCTCCTTGAAGGTCGGCTCCAGCAATCCCATCATGGCCAGACGAATCTCGTCCTGCAACTCGTAGATGATCGAGTGCAGGCGGATCTCGACGTTTTCCTGCGTGGCCAGATCGGCGGCTTTGCGTTCCGGCCGGACGTTGAAGCCGATGACGACAGCATTGGAGGCCGCCGCCAGCAGTACGTCGCTCTCGGTGATCGAACCGACGCCGGAGCGGATGACCTTGATGCGTACCTTTTCGGTCGACATCTGCACCAGCGAATCGGCCAGCACTTCCACCGAGCCGGTCACGTCGCCCTTGATGATGATTGCCAGTTCCTTGACGCCGGATTGCTTGACCTGTTCGGAGAGGCTTTCCAGCGAGACGCGGGCGCTCTTGGCCAACTGCGCGTCGCGCTCCTTCATCTTGCGGTAACCGGCAATGGACTTGGCCTTGTCGCGGTCGGTGACCACCAGGAAGGTGTCGCCTGCGTCGGGCATCGATTCCAGGCCGAGCACCTCGACTGGAGTCGATGGGCCGGCCTCTTCGATGGCGCGTCCGCGGTCATCGAACATGGCGCGAACCTTGCCGAAGGTATTGCCGACGATGTAGCTCTCGTTGAGGCGCAGCGTTCCATCCTGCACCAGCACTGTAGCCACGGCGCCGCGGCCGCGGTCCAGCTTGGCTTCCAGCACCGAGCCGACAGCCTTGCGGCCCGGCGTGGCTTTGGGAGCCTTGATGTCGCTGACCAGGCAGATCATCTCAAGAAGGCCGTCGAGATTCTTGCGCTTCTTGGCCGAGACCTCGACGAAGACCGTGCTGCTTTCGCCGCCGCCGGCCCATTCCTCGGGGATCAGGCCGCGGTCGGCCAACTGCTTCTTGACCCGGTCGGGATTGGCTTCCGGCTTGTCGACCTTGTTGACCGCAACGATAATGGGAACCTCGGCAGCCCGGGCGTGGTCGATGGCCTCGATGGTTTGAGGCATGACGCCGTCGTCGGCGGCTACCACGATGACCACAATGTCGGTCACCTTGGCGCCGCGGGCGCGCATCCGCGTAAAGGCTTCGTGGCCCGGCGTATCGAGGAAGACAATCTCGCGGCCCGAAGCCGGCGAGCCTTCCTTGGTGAACCGCACCTTGTAAGCGCCGATATGTTGCGTGATGCCACCGGCCTCGCCGGCGGCAACGTCGGTCTCGCGGATGGCGTCGAGCAGCGAAGTCTTGCCGTGATCGACGTGGCCCATGACGGTGACCACTGGCGAGCGCGGCATCTCGACGACGTTGGTATTCTCCTCGTCGAGTACCTCTTCGATGGCCTCGTTCTCCAGCTCCTCCTCGAAGCTGATGACCTTGGCTGTGGCGCCAAACTTGGCGGCCACATCCTTGACCATCTCGGCATCCAGCGACTGATTGACGGTGACGAATACGCCGGTCATCAACAGCGTGGCGATCAGATCCTTGGCGCGCACGTCGAGCTTTTCCGCCAGATCCTTCACGCTAATGCCTTCGGTGACGGTGATCTCGCGGGTAATGGGTACCGGACCCGTGTTGTACTGCATGCCGCCATAACGCGGGGGCGGTACAAAGCCCTTCATCGGGCCTTCTTTGGTCTTGGGATACTGCTGCTGACCGCGTCCGCGGCCGCGCGAGCTGGCGCGTTGCGCGCGCGGAGCCTCGCCTGGAGGCGGCGGCGCGCCGCCGGGGCCGACACGTGGCCCGCCAAAGCCAGGCCGTGCGCCAAAGCCGGGCCGTCCGCCCGGACCGGGCTGACCGCCTGGACCGCCATAACCGCCAGTCGTGGAGCGGGTAGGATGCTTGGGCCGTGGGCCGCCGGGGAATTGGCCGGGTGCTCCCGGATGGCCGCCGGGACCGCGTTGCCCTGGCGCCGAACCGGGGCGGCGATCGAAGATCGGCTTGCCGCGCTGAATTCCCGTGGCAGGCTGCGGCGGTGTGGGAAGAATCGAGGCCTTGTACACCGGCCGCGGCCCGGTCTGCGGCATCACCATGCGGCGAGCCGGCGGCGCGGGAGGCGTGCGAACCGGGTTTGGCTGCGGATGCGGATGTGCGTGCGCTCCCGGAGCTGCGTGCTTGGAATCCGCGGCCGGAGCTGTGGCCGGCGTTTTTTGCGCGGCCGCAGGAGCGGGCGTGGCAGGCGCCGCGGCACGTGGCTCGGGGGCCGGAGTGGGCGAAGGCTCTGCCACCGGCTCAGCGGCCGGGGTGGGCGTCTGCTGCACGGGAGGTGCTGGCGGTGCAGGGGCCACGGGAACCTTGGCGACAGGAGGCTTTTCCGCCACAACGGGCTTTTCTTCGTGCACCGGGGGCTTGGCCACTACGGCTGCCGGAGGCGCAACCACGACCACGGGGCGCGCAGGCGCGGGTGTGACCACGGCCGGAGGCTTGGCCACAACAGTGGCCGCCGGTGGCCGGCTGGCAATCGCCGGAGCGGCTTGCGGCAGAGAGATGATAGGCGGTGCTTGCCGGGGCTGAGGAAAGATTTTGCGCGGTTCGGGCCGGGCCGGAGGAGGCGGAGCAACTGCGGGCGCGGGGCGAACGGGGGGCTTGACAGGGGCAGGCTGCGCGGCCGGCTTGGCCGGTACGTACGGGTGGCGCGCCTCATCCTCTTCTTCCTTCTTCTTCGCCAGGATCGCCTTCAACACATCGCCAGGCTTGGAGATATGCGACAGGTCGATCTTGGGAACGATCGGTTGCGCACCATGGCGGGCCTGAGAGGAATTGGCCGCTCCCGGCCTCGAGTCCTGTTCGAAACGCGCGCGGACCTTCTCCGCCTCGTCCGCTTCGAGCGAACTGGAATGGGTCTTGCCCCCCTCGATGCCGAGTTCAGGGAGAATGTCGAGAATCGCGCGAGACTTGATTTCAAGCTCTTTCGCGAGATCGTTGATACGAACCTTGCTCATCCGCCTCTTTTCGCTGCTTTGCCGCCAAACCGCCCTTAGTTGCTCATAGCTACCTCATGGCACTGGCCGCGCTTGCTGTTACGTGATCGTGCAATTAGCTCGTGGGGGGCGCGCATTTATGCGCCGTCCTCGGGAGCCGCCTCATGCTGTTCGTTCTCTTCTTCTGGCGCCGTGGCGTCGGAGGGCGGCTCTTGCTCGCTACCCGCCTCGGCCTCTGGCGCTTCCGATTCCTGCGCCGGGCTCGCCGCTTCGGCGGTTTCAACCGCTTCCACCGTGCCTTCAGCGTTCTCTGCCGCCTCAGGGGAAGCTTCCGTCGCCGGTGTAGCTTCCTCAAAGCGGCCAAAATAATTCCGCACCGCGACCGAAATCTTTTCCAGCGTCTTTTCGCCGATACCGGGAATCTCTTCCAGTTGCTCGGGCGTCATATCGGCCAAAGCCTCGACGGTGGTGATGCCGGCGGCGACCAGCTTCTGAATAATGCTTTCGCCCAGCTCGCTGACCTGTTCGATGGGCGTCGATGGAGCGCCGGCCAGAGCCTGCATCTGCTGCTCGACCTCTTGCCGCTTCTCCTCTTCGCTCTTGATGTCGATCTTCCAGCCCAGGAGCTTGGCCGCCAGGCGCACGTTCTGGCCCTTCTTGCCGATGGCCAGTGAAAGCTGCGTGTCGTCGACGATCACTTCCAGTTGCTTTTCGCCCAAATCCGTGATGGAGACGCGGCTGACCTTGGCCGGCTGCAACGCCTTTTCGGCAAAGGTCGTAATCTCGTCCGAATACTCGATGATGTCGATCTTTTCTCCGCGCAGCTCGCGGATGATCGACTGCACACGCATGCCCTTCATGCCCACGCAGGCGCCCACCGGATCCACGTCCTTGTCGCGGCTCTGCACGGCGATCTTGGTCCGCTCGCCGGCCTCGCGCGCAATGGCCCGGATGACCACGGTGTTGTCGTAGATCTCGGGCACCTCGCTCTGGAACAGGTTCTGCACCAGCTCCGGCGCGGCCCGGCTGACGATCACCTGCGGCCCCTTGGCCGCCCGGTCCACCTTGATCAGCACCACGCGCACCCGCTCGCCTATCGTGAACTGCTCCAGACGCGACTGCTCGCGCTTGGGGCAGCGTGCCTCGGCCTTGCCCAGATCGAAGATGATGTCCTGGGTCTCGACGCGCTTGACGGTTGCGTTCAGTACTTCCTTTTCGCGGTGCGCGTACTCCTGGAAGACCGTGTCGCGCTCGGCCTCGCGCACCTTCTGGAAGATGACCTGCTTGGCCAATTGCGCCGCGATGCGGCCCAACGGGGTGGTGTCGCGGTAGATGCGGATCTCGCTGCCAATCTCGGCGCCCGGCGCCAGCTCGTTGGCCTGGGTGAGCGTAATCTGGTTCACCGGATCCTCGATCTCGGCGTCATCGGCCACCACGGTCTTATAAATGTAGGCCGTGATCTCGCCGGTCTCTTTGTTCAGCTCCCCGCGCATGTTCTCTTGGGTCTTGTAGAACTTGCGCGTGGCCAGGGCAATGGCCTCCTCAACGGCGCCGACGACGATCGCCGGGTCGATGCCTTTTTCCTGGCTCAGGAGCTCGATACTCTGATACAAAGCGCTGGTGGCCATACGTTCTTGCTCTCTCATCCTGCGTGTTGGACCGTAGTGCAGCGGTCAGCGAACATCGCGATTCTTAACTAGGGGCTAGGGACAAATACCGAACTCGCCTTGCAAATTCCAACGCCCGTCCCGCAACTGCTTTCCTATGCAGGATCACGGTCTTACTAGTCCCTACGTCCCTGTCTTTTCAGATCTCCGGTACCAGATTCGCCTTCTCTATATTGCTGAGTGCGATCTCGACCGTCTCCACGCCCGTCTTGCGGCTCTTGCTGTTTTGTTTCATGGCCATCAAATCGAGCGTGATCGTTCCTGACTCCTGCGGCGGCCGTGGCCCCGCAACCAATCTTCCTTGCCAGTGCCGGTTATTGCGGATCGGCTCAAAGGTTCTGACCTTGGCCAGGCAGCCGGCAAACCGGGCAAACTCCTCGCCCCGGCTCAGCTTTCTGTCCAGCCCCGGCGAACTGGCTTCAAACGTGTACTCGCCGCCGGGCACCAGATCCTCAACGTCGAGCAAAACTCCAAAATCCCGGCTAAAGGCCGCGCAATCCTCGTGCGTAACGCCCGAGAGCTGCTCGACAACCAGCGTGCCTTCCCGCAGCCGCTCCGGCAAATCTTCCGCGCCCGCCTCGGCCGCCGCCTTCAACTGCGCCCGGCCCGCGGCGTCCTTTTCCAAAAGTACGCGCAGAACCCGTTCCTTGGCCGTGCCCGTAAACTCCAGATCAACGACTTCCAGCCCGTGCGAGGCCGCAACCCGCTCGGCCGCCTTTCGAATTTCTTCCAGCCTTACTGCCATCGTCTCTTCACTGCCCGTGGGCGCCGTCTTCCCCCAGGGGTCTCCGTTCTATTCCGGTTGTCCCAAAGGGAAGAATTTGCCGCAAATAAAAAGTGGGCTTGCGGCCCACTCATCTCTCCGCCAGCCGGTGCGTTCACGGGAAACTGGCAGACAAACGCGTATGCGTACCTAGGATACTGCGAAATCTGTGGAAATTCAACAACCAAATGCATGACCGGCCTGACGAAGGGCCTGTATCCTGCCCTTCAAATCTGTCCGATCCATCAACTTGCCATCCCGGGCGGCGTTTGCCGCGCTTTAGTTCGATCAAAGCAGTCGAAGGACGCGCGGCCGTTTTTAACCAATTTCGGGGCTTTACAGGAGCCGTCTTGTAAAACTGAGCAAAACCGGCCCACAAAAACCATCCGCACGGCTCATGAACTCGATCGCGCGCTTCATGTGCAGGCAAGTTCTTCCGGATTCGGCCAGCCGCTGGCAGGCTAGCTGAGCTGCGAAGCGCTTTCATAAATTGCAACACGGAATGCGTGAATAGAGATTCCACAAGCAGTACTTAAGTATGTGTTTTGCCTTTGATACGCGCAAAATTGGTGACGTGGGTAATCTGTCTGTATACCTTTGAATTATCAGTGACTTAAGTTCTTCATGCCTCTTGCCCCTGTCTGTCTCCGGGGTTACGATCAGCCCACGTAATTTTCACGTGAGCAACTCGTAGCGAAAATCTCCGAGTTTCTTTTGCCGCAACCCCAACCTAGGCTTCCGAACTCGCTTCGGATGGAGTGTGAACGATGAGTAGAAGGATTTCTATCTTCAACTGTTCATTATGGAGTGCTGCATTACTGGTGAGCATGTTGCTTCCCCAAGCCATGGGCCAGTCGACACAGCAAACAACCCACTCGTTCCAATACAAAGCCGTGCCGGTGGAGCATCTTTACTGGCACTTTCTGGCCTATCAACACCACCTCGACGAAGTGGCGGCGATTCGCGATCTGCAGGGCAAGAACGGCGATGTGGCGCGTACCAAGCTGCAATCCGAGCTGGGGTTCAGCACTGCGGATTATGCCGTGATCCACACCTCCGCGACCCGGCTGACAACCCATTTGAAAAACATCGATGTCAAAACCAAGACGCTCCTTGCCTCCGCCAAAAGCTCAGGATCGGGAAGCAGTTCTTCGGTCCACGAACAACTGAAGGCCTTGTCTGCCGAGCGGGAAAGCACCATTCAGGCAGAGATCGACACCATCAATCAATCGTTGACCACGGAACAGCGCGCGGCTCTTAAAGCGTACATCCTCAAAATCTTCTCTTCCTCGAAGGCGGTGCAGCAATGAAAACCCTACAACAGTTGCTTGGCAATCTACCCAAAATGATTCTTGTGCTGGCTGCAGGACTGGCGCTCGCGCCCCTGGTTGCCCGCGCTCAGGACACCACAAGTTGCACAACCAATACCCTGACCTACTCCGGGCTTGCCACTCAAACGGTCGAAGAGACACTTTGCACCTCCGACCTTGCTGGAGCAAATGTTGGAGGTAATAACTTTGTCAGCTCGGGCGATATCGACAGCTACATGGAAGTAGATGTTTTTCCCAACGACGCCAACGGAGAAGGCACGATCGTTGGAGCTGAAGTGGATCTGAGCCTCAACGACAATAGCGTAAACGAAATTGGTGCCAGCGGATTGTCGTGGATGACGGACAACGACGAGAATGAATACACGGCATCCGCGACACTGGTATGGTCTACCTTAACTTCCGGGCACACCTACACAACCAGTGGAACAACCCAATTGTGCTTTGCGGAAATCAACGGCGATGGGCAAAATAATTGTTCAGGGTTTACCACCGTCGATACCCTCACAGTGTCGCTTACCGCGCCGTAAACTACCCCCAAAACGCAGTTGATTTCAAGGCGGGATTTCCTGTTCGGTGAATTCCGTTGCGAGTAAGGCTACGGGAGAGCGGCATTCGTGTGGTTGGCGATCTTCGCTCTCCCAAACCTGTGTCGTTATCGTGCATCCGTCTCACGTCCTCTGCTTGGAGCCGCCAGGCTCTGCGGTGGATGCAAGCGATGAGCCAGTGTCCGAAACAGGGACGCTGAGGAAACTTCCGGCTGGCACACGGCCGATCCGGTAACGATTCAACCTCGTAAATTCAGGCTCTTGCGTGCGCGTGACGCCGCGCCAAAAATGTTCTGTTGTCCGGTAAAGTTACCCACCCCCGGCACCGATGAACTACCCAGGAATCGTCACGGGGAAGTCTCTTCCCAAATCGAATTTGGCCAACACGATTCGGCAGATGAGCTGTGTCTATGGTTCGCAAGCGGCACACAATCACATTTGCTTCGATCGTTACCTTTGCCATCTGTGTATCCATTGCTGGATTTTATCTGGCACGCGGCATGGTGGCGTGGGTGACCACGGCCCGTCTTGACAGTTACGCCAGCCAGTTGATGACCAACAGCGATAACTGGGCGGCTGAGGTGCGCACCGCGCTGGCCGCTGTCGACGCTTCGCCGTCCCTCTCCTGTTCGAGCGCCGAGGTCAAATATCTGCGTGCGCTGATCTTCGATTCGGAGTTTCTGAAAGACGCCGGATGGATGCGTGGCGATGGCCAGGTCGAGTGCTCGGCGGCGATGGGAACGGTTACGAGGTCGCTCAAACAGACGCGCCCGGATTTTACGCAGAGAGACGGTACCCGGATTTACACCAACCTAAAGCCATACCAGGACAGCTTGTTTCCCGTTCTCACGTTACAGCGGGGACGGTCGTTTGTGGCGTTTACGCCTTTCGTGCGTATGTACGTGAAACCGCCGCCCCTGCACTTTACCCAGACGGTGATCGATGAGCCAACCCAGAAGCGCGGCTCGTTGGTCGGCGAGCCGCTGCCCGAGCAGTTGCCGATTCTGCGGGAAGAGGGCGTGCTTTGGTCGAAAGACCGCTTGTATGTAACGCACTGTTCGACCCGCTACTTCGATTGCGTGACGGCATATACTTCGCTGCCGGAGGTGATCGCGGCCCATGGCAGTCGATTCAATGCTTTCGTGGCGGCTAGCGGGCTGGTGGGCGGCTGCATGGGATGGGTCTTCTCGCTGCTTTACCATCGCAACAAAAGTTTAGAGAAACAGTTGCGCCGCGCCATCCGGCGCAACGAACTGCAGGTTGCCTATCAGCCCGTGGTAAGTTTGCCGGGCGGGCATATCGTGGGCGCTGAAGCGTTGGCTCGTTGGAACGACGAAGAGGGAAATCCGGTTGGGCCCGATGTCTTTATTCATCTGGCCCAGCAGCACGGCTTCGTCAAAGAAATTACCCGGCTGGTGCTGCGTCGCGTCTTCGATGAGCTGGGGGCTGCGCTGCGCAATAACTCAGGCTTATGCGTTGCCATCAATGTAACGGCAGACGATTTGGCCGATAGGGATTTTCCGGCTCTGCTGGATGCCGTGCTGGCGCTTTCCGCGGTGCCGCCGCAAAGCTTGGCGCTGGAGATTACGGAAAGCTCGACGGTGCGGCGCGAGACTGCGATTGCGGCGATTCGCAAACTCCGCCAGCGCGGTCACAAAGTCTACATCGACGATTTTGGCACCGGCTACTCGAGCCTGGCCTATCTGCAGGATCTTTCTGTCGACGCCATCAAGATTGACCGCGCCTTTACGCAGTCGATCGGCACCGGATCGGTCACGATGGCCATTTTGCCGCAGATTCTGGCCCTGGCCGAGGCGCTGAAGTTGAAGGTCATTGTGGAGGGCGTGGAAACGGCTGAGCAGGCGGCGTACTTTTCCGCAGTCAATCAGCCGATGCTGGCGCAGGGGTGGCTCTTTGGCCGTCCCATGCGCGCCGCCGAGTTCTATCGCGCCCTGGACGAGCAGCGACTGGCAATGGCTGCCAGGCCGCGGATAAAAATCGTCAACATTGCTTGAAACTTTGCTTGACAGACAGCCCGGCGAGCATGAGGCTGGTTGCATGGCCAATGCAAACCGCTATGTGCTTGCCATTGCATTCATCTGTGCGCTGATCGTCTGCGCGGCTCCCCAGGCCTACTCTCTCGATAAGCAACCGGCGAATGTCTTCCGCGCGCGCCGTCTGGCGCTGGCCGGTAAATTGCAGGGCGGAGTTGCCGTTCTCTTCGCGGCCCCGGAGTCCGAGTTGGACTTCATGCCCTATCGCCAGGACTCGAATTTTTATTACCTCACCGGATGGACCGAGCCAGGCGCGGCGCTGCTGATTGCCGCCGAGGCTCCGCGTGGCGGCGCGCCGCGAGCCTACCGCGAAATTCTTTTTCTGCCTACCCGTAATTTGCGCCAGGAAAAATACACCGGCGCGAAGATGGATGCGGCCACGCCGGGCGCGGCCGGGCAAGCCGGCGTCGATGCCGTGGAGCCTCTGGCTGAAATGCCCGCCGAACTGGGCAAGTTATTGGCCGCCGACCGCGGTCTGGCGCATAATTTGTGGACCCAGCCCGATGCCCCGGCCGCCAAATCCCTGCTCGACTTTACCGCGGTAACGCTGGGCGCCGCGGCTGCCCCCCAGCCACAGGATGTGTCCAGTCTGGTGATGCCGCTACGCCAGATCAAAGACGCTGGCGAGATCGAGCTCATCAAGAAAGCCTCGGCGGCCTCGGTGCTGGCGCAGCGCGTGATGATGCAATGGTGGGTCAAGCCGGGCATGACCGAGCGTGCCATCGCCGGCGCCATGACCGCCGTGTGGATGGAAAACGGCTGCGAGCGGCCCAGCTACGCGCCCATCGTCGGCTCGGGTGCGAATTCGACGGTTCTTCATTATTCGGCCAACGACCGCGCCATGCAAGACGGCGAGGTTTTGCTGGTCGATGCCGCCTGCGAGTACTCGATGTACGCCGCCGACATTACGCGCACCCTGCCGGTCAATGGCCACTTCACTGCCCGCCAGCGCGAGATCTATGCCATTGTGCTCGGCGCGCAGCAGGCCGCCATCGATGCTTTTGTGGCCGGCAAATCGACGATCAACGACCGCGAGCGGCAAGACCCGAACTCGCTCGACACCGTGGCCTACAACTACATCAATACCCATGGCAAAGACCTGCACGGACAGCCGCTCGGCCAGTATTGGCTACACGGGCTAGGCCACCTGATGGGCATCGATGTGCACGATCCGGCCAACTACCCGGTGGTGCTCAAGCCCGGCATGGTCTTCACCATCGAGCCGGGGATTTATATTCCAGAAGAGAAGATCGGCGTGCGCATCGAGTGCGATTTTCTGGTCGGCGCCGACGGCAAGCTCGTAGATCTTGATGCGGCGCTGCCCCACACCGCCGATGAGATCGAAGCGACGATGCGGGCAAAATAAGAGGAAACATGGACCCCAGCGACGCGATGGACAGCGAACAAATGGAGACGCTCGGCAGCGTCTTTGCCGAACAACTTCTGGCTTGCCTGGATGAGTGCGCCCGCGGACGGCAGGGCTTGTTTGCCGAGCCCATCGATGCCGATGAGCCCGGAAAAAACTGGCCCGAGGCCAGCCGCTTGCGCGAGCTGGCTCTGGCGCTGCAGGCGATTCTCGCCCAACAGCAGGAGCGCAACGCTCTCTGCGACGAGTTTCTTGATCTATGCACCATGCACGGCGAGTATCACCCGGGCGAACGAAAGCTGGCGCGTATGTTGCTCGAACGGATCGAGCGTGGCGAGGTGGGAACGCCCACCGAACAGACGCCCTGGTAGCACGCGCGGCGTACACATTGCCATCGGAAACACGAAGGCGGCGATCTTCATCGAAGATTGCCGCCCGCACTGCTTTAACCGCAGCCTGCGCTAAAAGCGTACACCAAATGTTACGGGAATCATTTTCGTGTCGGACTGGATGGTTGTCACGCCCAACCCGTTGGCGCTGCCGTAAACGGCTGGCGTAAAGACATCCAGGTAGCGCGCCTCGACGAACAGCTTCAAGTTGCTATCGCCATAGGAGCTGCCGATGCGGCGCTGGTAGCCGGCGCCGGCATTCCAGCCGCCCTGGTTGGACGAGAAGTGGCCGACAACTGTGCTGGCCGTGCCCACTTCGCAGTAGTAATAGCAATACACTTCTTCTTCGATGTCGGTGAAGCTGGTCAGCTTGCGGTAGAAGCCGCCGCCGCCGGTCACATAGAAGTCGTTGGCCGACTTGGGAAAGAGGTCGAAGACCGGATCGATGGTGAGCGACCAGATGTGCGCGTTGCCGCCGTTAGCTCCAGCCTCGGCGATCAGATAGCCGGGCAACTTGGCGTCGATGAATTGGTACTCGGCCAAGGCCGATAACCGCTGGTTAAACTTGAATCCTCCGCCGACGGTGAAGTTGCCGCCATAGGTTAGCGACTTGCTCACCGGCCCGCTGAAACCGCCGCCAAACTCGTAGGTTCGATTGTGCAGCCAGCCTGTGTGCGAGCCTTCGCCTTTGCTGCCGCCGCCATAGGTGCCGCCGTATTGGCCGCCACCCAATCCAGCCGCGGCGGGATCTAGCGCTTCCGGTAGTGCATGGGTCGTGAAGGCGGATAGCCCTGCCTGGCTGGAAGAGTAGCCTTCGCTGTTGGCTGAATCCGGCGCCGAAAAGCTCTGGGCGCTCGCAATGTGACCGGCCAGCAAAAGCGCTGACCCCAGTAAACTCGCACGTACCGTCAGTGACATCCAATGAGAAGTGATCATGCTTGTACCTCTAGGTTTTGTGATCGTATCAAGCTCCGGAAATTGCCCGGCACTCCATTAGACACCGAAATTGGCGGATGGTTGCTTTCTCTGCCGGGGGCAGGTGTGTTTCTTCTGAAAATTGCGCTCAGGCGGGAGGCTACACGGTGGACTGGCCTCGGAAAAGTCTGAAGCTCAGCGTGCCGATTCACGTGATCCGGTAAATTGTCATTTCGAAGGTGTATTTCGAACTGTTACGCCCCAGTTGTTGAGAGTGATCGGGATTGAGGCGGAAGTCGCGACAATGGTTGGCTTGCCATTCAATAGATATGGTTTATAGCGCCACTGGCGGAAGGCCTCAAGGACTGGAGGCTGCAACATCTTCGGACCGGAAATCACCATGGCATGACGGACTGTTCCCTCGCGCGTTATCTCAAAAGCGATCACAACCGTGCCCGTGACAACCGCCTCCATGTCTCTGTGGTGCATTTGAGGATTGACTCTTTGAATGAGGAGCGATTCGGCTGTTTTTGAAGAGAGAAATAAATAGACCTTGTCTTGAATGCACTGATTCAGAAATTCTCTGGACGTGTACACGTCGGCAGGGAGCGTTGTTTGAGAAACCGCAGTTTGTGCAGCCAAAAACAAGAACAGAATCGTGGCGAAAACAGAATGCGAGTAGCCGTATCCTGGCCGAAGTTTTGTATCAGGGCACAGCTTTAGCCGGACCGAAAAGATGTCCATTCTGATACCTGGGGCTTTAGCCCCGGCCGGGATACACCAGTTACGGAACAGCTGAAAGATTTTCATCGCGATCCAGTGTAAGGCAGATTTGCGATGTTGAAATGAAAAACCAAAGGCTGGAGCGGCAAGCTCCGGCCTTTGGTCTAACTCCGCTAGCGCCGCGAACAGCGCGAACTCCGCTCAGCCCTGAATATCGAACTGTTCGGGATGCAGCGCGGGGTCGCTCTTGAGCAACAGGTTGCGCCCGGTCAACTCCTCGAAGTCCTGCATCCAGCGGGCGTTGTTGGACTTGAGAACCTTGATCGTCTCGGGATGCACGCGCAAGAGCACATCGGTGCTCTCGAAGTGTTTCTTCATCTTGCGCAACTCGATAAAGATCTCGTTGCAGACGGTCGTGGGGCTCTTGACCATGCCCGTGGCCTGGCAGGTGGGGCAGGGAACCGAGAGCGTGCGTTCGAGCGACTGCTTGACGCGCTTGCGCGTGATGGCCACCAAACCAAAATCGTTGAACTGCAGAACCTTGGTGGGCGCGCGATCGATCTTGAGCGCCTCTTCAAGCGCGGCCATGACCTTGAAGCGGTTCTTGCGCTCGTCCATGTCGATGAAGTCGATGACGATGATGCCGCCCAGATCGCGCAGCCGGATCTGGCGGACGATCTCGGGTACCGCGTCGAGGTTGGTCTTGAGAATCGTGTCTTCAAGCCGCGCCGACTTGCCGACATACTTACCGGTGTTGATGTCGATGGCCACCAGCGCTTCGGTCTGGTTGATGACGATCGAACCGCCGGACTTGAGCCAGACCTTCGAGCGCAGCGCCTTGGAGATTTCGTCTTCGATGCCGAAGTGCTCGAAGAGCGGTGTCTCTTTGGTGTAGAGTTTGACGCGGCGGGTGAGCGCGGGCGAAAAGTGGTTGAGGAAGCGGACGATCCGCTCGTAGTCGGCCTCGGAGTCAACCCAGATGCTGGAGAAGTTGTTGCTGACCTGGTCGCGCAGAATACGCTCGATCAGCGACAGATCGTGATAGATCAGCGAGGGAGACTTCGACGATTCCGAGCGTTGCTTGATGTCGTTCCAGAGATTGATGAGGAAGCGCAGATCGGCGCGCAACTCCTCTTCGCTGGCGCCTTCGGCGGCGGTGCGCACGATGAAGCCGCCGGCGGATTCGCCCCGCTCATGCAACAGAATCCGCTTGAGCCGGTGACGCTCCTCGTCGGAGGCGATTTTGCGGCTGACGCCGACATGCGAGACGGTGGGCATAAAGACCAGGAAACGGCCGGGCAGGGCGATGTGCGAGGTGATGCGCGCGCCCTTCTTGGCGATCGGTTCCTTGGCAATCTGCACCAGAATCTCCTGGCCCGGCTTGAGCAGGTCGGAGATGACGGGCAAATTCGAGGTTTGGGCCATGCGCCGGGTCATGCCACGGCGTCCTTCGCGGCCCTCACGGCCTGTCCGCCCGCGCTGTCCGCGGCCGCGGCGCTCACGATTGCGTCCCGGCTGCCGGGCTCCGCCCTGGGTCTCTTCTTCCTCTTCCGTGCCCTCGGTCTCTTCTTCGCCGTTCTTGTCGTCGAAGTTCAACTGAATGCGGTGGTCGAGGTGCGCCTCTTGCAGCATTTCGCCCAGATCGCCGGAGCGCAGATTCGTGGGCAGTGTCTGCTCTTCGTAATCGTCGTTGTCGTGGGCCTCGGGCTTGCGGCGGCGCGGATGCGCGACCGTCTCAAACTCCTCGCCCTCGATGACCTCTTCTTCGACCACTCCCTGACCGGGGACGTACGAAGATGCAGGCGCGGAAGGCTGGGACTTGTGTTCTGTCTCGTCTTCTTTCTTTTTGCCGAAACCGAAGAGCCGGAAGCCAGCCGTCGAGTTGGGATCGACGCGGTGCGAAGCCGAACCCTCGGCCGGTTCCTGGCGCCCGGTCTCCTCCGCCGCGGTGTGAATGGTCTCGACAATCTCTTCTTCTTCCGTGATGGCGGTAGAGCCGATTTCCGCCGGAGCGGTTTGGGCCTCCTCGCTCAGATCGTCTTCCTCGAATTCGATCTCTTCGACCTCGGCGCCGGCCGGGGCATGATGGTGCCCGGCAACAACGGTCTCATCGAGTTCTTCAACCACTTCTTCAATGACGGTGTGGGAAGGCTCGGCCGGAGCAGCCTCCACCGATTCTGCAACTTCGGCCGGAGCTTCGCTGGCCACGGTCTCTTGTTCATTGCGGCGGTGGCGCGAGAGCGATTCGCCGGGCAACAGACCGGAGCCGTCCCACGCCAGAGGAACTTCAACCAACGTGGAGGGCTTGGCGGTGCTGGCCGGGCGGGCCGGAGCCGCGGGCACGGATTTGGCCGTTTCATCGGCCGCGGTTCCACCGTATTTGGAGAGCGATTCGCCGGGAAGAACAAAGGGTGCCGGCGCCGCGTGCTCGCGATGCTCGCGCGGTGCGGCCGGAGCAGCGGCTGGAGTATACGTGGTCTCGGCGGCGTGAATCTCGGGAGCGAGTTCGGTTTGCTCAAACGAATCGACCGGTTCCTCGGCGGCCTCTTCGACCGGCTCGGCTGTCTGTTGAGCCTCGGCGGGAGCGCTCTGGCCACCCCTGCCACGGCGGCGGCGGCGTCCGCGCCAACGGCGTCCGCCCGATTCACCAGGTGCTTCAGCGGATTCGGAATCGGTTTGCTCTTCGGCCTCGGCAGGCGCTGCGGCGATCACTATTTCTTCTGCGGGCGGCAATTCCTGACGCGCTTCCTGCCGGGGACGGCGGACTTCGCTCTCTTCCAGGCGGATGCCGTGCGGATGACGGATCTCGCGCGGAGGCTGATTAGCGCCGCTTTCCGCGGCCTTTTCAAGCTCGTCGGTCTCTTCCTGGTCCTCAAGCTCAATGAAGTCGGTCACGTACAAAAACGCGTCCCGCTCCAAACCGATGTCGACGAAGGCCGACTGCATACCGGGCAGAACCCGGGTAACGCGGCCGTTGTAGATCGATCCGGCCAGGGTGTATTCATTTTCGCGTTCGTAGTAGATTTCCGCGAGTTGATCGTCTTCTAAAATTGCCAGCCGCGTCTCATGAGGCGTGCTGGAGATGCAAATTTCCTTTGCCATCGTACCTTTCCGCCGGGCTGCAGCGAGCAGCGCCGGCATGCGGCAAGGTCGAATGGATTCGCGCGGATACAGCAGGGAATGGGTCGATACGAAAACTCTTGGGACGGCCGTCGAAGCCTCTCATCGAAGCCGTCCTTCCAGCGGGCGGCGAACCAACGCAGAGTAGCCCTGTGGGCTGTTGGTTGCATTGATCCGTTTGCAGAGAGTTTGTGGCCATCCATGCCGTAACTTCCGGCGGGGCCGTTTGGCTGGCGGCGATTGCAGAGAGGTGCCGCGCTGGCTGAGCTGGGAGTTCCAAACCCTGACTCTTCGCGCGTTCCCTGCAATGTATAATCCGCGAGCCGTGCCGCAACCCCCGGCGACCGATTCCGGTCGAAAGGGGCCAGCGGGCTTCCCGTCTCTGCGTGCTCATAAACCCAAGTCCTGCCGGTCGCGATCCAAGGGGACCAAGCCGGCTAAGTGCTATCGAATCTTTCTCTTGCAGGTTCAGGCGATCGATGACGCCTCTGGCCTGCTCAAGCCAAACTCTTTGTGCGACGCCTAGCCGGCTTCGTAGGCCGGAGTACGTCAGTTGACGAACCTGCGCATGCGGATATTCATTGTCACGCCCAGCGCCAGGAACGTAAACAGCACCGAAGATCCACCGTAACTCATTAAAGGTAAAGGGATTCCGGTGACGGGCATCAGCCCGATAACCATGCCGACATTGACCGCGATCTGGAAAGTCAACACTGCTACGAATCCCATAATAATCAGGGAACCGGACAAGTCGGCAGCGGTTTGCGCGTTCTGAATCAAACGCATCAATATTAAAAAGTATAGCAGCAGCACAAAAAACGCGCCGATAAAGCCGTGCTCCTCGCTAAATGCGGCAAAGATGAAGTCGGTGTAGGGGATGGGCAAAAAGTAGCCCTGCGTCTGGGTTCCCTTTTCGGAGCCCTTGCCCCAGATGCCTCCCGAGCCGACGGCTATTTCGGATTGCAAGACCTGATAGCCGGCGCCGTGGGGGTCGTTTTGCGGATTAGTGAAGTTGGTCAGGCGTGCTTTCTGGAAGCCCTTGAGTACTTTGATATGTCCCACCCCGAAGCCGTCGGTCCAGACACCGGCAATCAGGAAAGCCGCGCAGACAGTGAGGATGAGTGATTGGCGCAGGTTGATTCCGCCCAAAAACAGCCCGGCCACCAGAATCGGCACATAAGTCAGCGTGGTTCCCAGGTCGGGTTGCTTGAGCACCATCAGCATGGGAATGCCGACCAGTGCAAAGGACTTCAGAATATCTCTCGACGTCAAGCTGCGCCCGCCCAGGTTGGCAAAGTAGCGCGCCACCATCACGATCAGCACCAGCTTCACGAATTCTGAGGGTTGCAGGAGCATGGGACCGAGCTTGATCCAGCGCCTTCCGCCCAGCGCCTTGTGGCCCAGCGGCGAGAGCACGACTCCCAACGTCAAAAGTCCGATTCCGTAGGCCCAAGGCGCCCAGTCCAGCAGCCGGTGGTAGTCAATCTTGGCGAAGACGAACATGCCCAGCATGCCCGCGGCCACCCAGAAGATCTGCCGCGACCCGAAGCTGGCGAACTTAGTGTGCACGGTGGTGGAATGCACCTCGGCCACGGAGAGAGCGCACAACAACAGCAGCAGCCCCATCAGTGGCCAGTCGAAATCGCGGAAGCTTAAAAATCGGCGCACGGTCAGGGCTCCTTCCGCTTGACGGGCAAGGCCGCGGCTAGGCCTGTGGCCACGCCGTGGGTCTCAGGTTTCGGTTTGTTCGCCGCTACGATGCCGTTGCCGTCGACAAAAAAATGTCCGGCCTGGAGATGTTGCGCATCGCCCGGCTTCGCGGTTGGCGCGGTCCAAACCGCGCCAACTTCGACCGGCGCTGCGGGCTTTTCGGCGGGTAGATTATGTGCCTCACGCCGCTTTTTGTTCACGTAGGCTTCGACCACCTGGGCACCGATGCGCGCCGGGTAATAGCTGAATCCTCCGTTTTGCCAGAGCACGGCGACCACCAGTTCGGGATTGCGCCGCGGCGTAACGCCGACGAACCAGACGTTGGGCTGGGTCGAGTGGCCTTTGTTCGTTTTGTCCAGTGCCTCGTGGCTCATCACCTGCGCGGTTCCCGTTTTGCCGGCAAAGTCGATGCCCTCCAGGTGCGCCGACTGTGCGGTGTGGTACAACCCCGGCGCTGTCACGTCGGCCATGCCGTCGGTAACAATCGTCCAGTTCTCCGGATCGATGGGTACATATGTCTCGCCGGTGCCGGGAAAGCTGTCCATAAGGGATTTGCGGAAGTCGCCGGAGAGTTGGTCGGGAAAGACGGCATGGGGCCGGACCATATGGCCGCCCGAAGCGATGCCGCCGATGATGCGCGCCAACTGCATTGGCGTGGCCTCAACCGCGCCCTGGCCGATCGAGACATCGAGGGTTTCGTCGGGATACCAGCGGTGATGAAAGTTGCGGATCAGCCATTGCGGCGAAGGCATAAGCCCCGGCTGCTCGCCCGGCAGATCGATGCCTGTTTTTTGCCCGTAGCCGAAGGCGGTCGCGTATTTGACGATCCGGTCGATGCCCAGCTTGTCGCCGAGCATATAGAAGAACGTGTCGCAGGAGTATGGGATGGCGTTGTGGATGTCGACCGCGCCGTGCTTTTCGTCGCAGTGGTGGAAGTAGCCGTAAGGGCCCCAGCCGCCGGTGCAGGTCACGTGCATGTTTTGCGCGATGCCTTCCTGCAGGCCGGCCACCGACATCATGATTTTAAAGGTCGATCCGGGCGCCAGTTGTGCCTGAATGGCCTTGTTCAGCAAAGGATGATCGGGATCGGTGATCAGCCGGTTCCACTCTGAGCGGCCGATCTTGATGGTGAAGGCGTTGGGATCGAAGCTGGGCCGGGAGACCAGTGCCAGAATCTCGCCGTTGCGCGGGTCCATGGCAACGATGGCGCCCACGCGGTCGCCCATGGCCAGCTCGGCGGCTTTTTGCAGATCGTTGTCGATGGTTAGCCGCAGATCCTGGCCCGGCATGGCGTGCTCGATGCCGAAGTAGCCAACCTCGCGGCCGTGGCTATCGACGACCACCTCGCGCGAACCGTCTTTGCCGCGCAGCAACTCATCATATGTTTCTTCGATGCCGGCTTTGCCCACCACATCGCCCGGTTCGTAGTAAGCAAAGCGCGGATTGTTCAGGTCGTCTTCGCTGACCTCGCCCACGTAACCGATCAGGTGCGCGGCAAAGCCATCGCGCGGATAGAGCCGCCGCTGCTCGTCGATCGTCTCCAGCTCGGGAAGCTCGTTGCGATGCGACTCGATGAAGGCCTGCTCGTCGGCGGTCACGTCCTGCTTGATGGGGATGGGCTGATAGCCGGGCTGCAGGCGGTAGCGGTGCAGTATGGCCTGCAACTGGTCCAGGTCCAGATTGAGCCCCTTGGCGATCAACGGCAGATCGGCATCGATGTTGCGGCTCTGATCGCGGATCAGAAAACAGGAGACAGAAGGATAATCGTCGACCACGATGCGGTTTTCGCGATCAAAGAGTTTGCCGCGCGGCGCCAGGATCGGTTCTTTGCGGATGCGGTTCTGCTCGGCCAGCAGCCGGTAGTTGGCTACGTTGAGCACCTGCAGCCGCCACAAGCCGCCTACCAGCCCCAGCATCATGAAGAGAATGCCGTACTGCACCGCCGCCAGCTTGAGGCTGGAGAGCTTTTCGCCGCGATTGCCAAAGGTTTCCATTGCTACGTATTCAGAATACTGCCGTGCCAGTTGCCGTCGAAACGGGATTTTCGATGGGATGGTTCTCGCATTCACCTCAACGGTGAAATTCCGGAATAGCGATTTGAAAGGGCACGGCTTAAGCCGTGCCGTAAACGCATCCCCCAAAAATATTTGGCCTTTAGGCCCTGAGGGATTTTGACGGGTCTTGAAAACATCCCCCAGCGGCTAAAGCCGGATTGTCTCAACGCCGTTTTTTCGGCACGGCTAAGCCCTGCCCTGACACTCCTTGCTACTCCTTTATCGTTTCCCTACTGCCTTTGAATCCCTGCCCGTTCAATACATCTTTCAAACAAAAAAGTATTCATGCAATTGCCATGTTTAGTGCGCCGGTTAAAAAACGCCTTGGCCTGCCGCTTTATTCCTTCATGCGAAAACGATCAAGCATGGGAAAGAGCACCAAGCCGATCAGCGAATTGCCAATGGCGCGGAACAGCTCGGTCAACCAGCTCCAGTTCAGAGCCAAACCCAACAGAAAACGGTAGACCACCAGATAGACCAAGCTGGCTAGTACCGAGAAGCTGAAGTTGAGCAACAGGCGGACGGCCTGATTGTCGACCTCGATGCGAATGCCCACCGAGGCAGCGAGAAATCCGGCCAAGGTTTTGGCGATGCCGTTAATACCAATGGCGCGATGCGAGAGCGCGTCTTCGAACAGCCCCATCGCGGCGCCCATGATAGTGCCCTGAATCGGGTTTCGCCGGCCGAGCGCGAAATACACCGTGACCACCAACGGCAGATCGAACCAAATGTAGTTGCCGATGACACGCGGCAGCCAAGCCTGCAACACCAGCGCCGTCAGCGGCACCAGAGCGTAGGCCAGCAGCGGGTAGTGATGGATCTCCATTCCGCGATGGGAATCATTGTTGAGCAAGGACATGGCTAAGGATTCCTCTGCGGAGCCGCTTGTGGCTTGTCGGATGGAGTGGGCGTCGTGGCCTCGCGATGCGGCGGGGCAACGGGAACAGCCTGCGTGGCCGGGCTCGTGGCCGCGGACGGAGTAGGCATCACTGCCGAGCCGGGCGTGAAGCGGTCCGGATGCATGGGCTGCGGTGGATGCAGATTGGGACTGGGGGGCGTGCTGTCGTGCAGCGGCTGCTGGTCGGCGGGCAGTTTGGGATCGACCAGGCCGGGCAGCTTTTCCGCCATGATCTGCGATGCCTTCATCTGATCTTTCAATGCCTGCGCCTCGGCGCCCTTTTCCGCTTCGCTTTCGGCCAGATCCTGCTGCGATTGCGGCGGGAACCGCGGCTGGGTCGAGGTGATCACCAGCACCTCGTCGAGCCGGTCGAGATGCGCCGAGGAATTCACCATGATGTCGATGAAGCCGTCGCGCTCTGGATCGCGCACGACGCGTGCCACCGAGCCCACGGGCAACCCGCGGGGAAAAATCAGATCGCCGCCGGCGGTGAGAATGTGTTCGCCGGGCTGAATACGCTGATCGGCCATCAGACCGACTATCTCCAACCGCCCCTCCCGGTCGCCGCGCAAAATACCGCGAATGCGCGTGTTCTCCAGAATCACGCCCGCTCCGCTGGTTGAATCGTTGACGGCCAAAATCTGCGCCGAGTGCGGAAAGACGTCGCGCACCTTGCCCACAATGCCGTCGCCGGTGATCACCGCCATATCCGGCTTGAGGCCGTCGCTCGATCCTTTGTCGATATAGAAAATATGCGAGCGGTCGGTGCCCGACGAACCATAAACCTGTGCCGCCACGGTCGAATACATGTAGCTCTGCTGAAAGCCGAGCATGGCCTGTAACCGCTGGCCCTGGCGGGCGTCTTCCAGCAGCGACGCCTGCTCCAGCCGTAGCCGGTCAATGGTCTTCTGCAGATCCTTATTCTGTTCGCGGACGTGGCGAAGATCGAGGTAGTTGGTCCACAGACCCAACGCGCCCAGTTTCGAGGCGTGGATCAACTGCTCGGGTGGCGAGATGACGGCATTGGCCCACAACCGGATCAGACGCACCCCGCCCATGTCGGACTTGTCTGTATTTGGGCCGTTGCCCGTACGGCGCACCTGTACCGCCAGCCCGGCGATCTGCGCCACCAGGACCACTAGCAGTACCACAAGGTTCCGATAACGTGCGAGGAACGATTCCATAAAAACGGGACCAGGAATTAGGGACTAGGGAACAGCGTTCTTGTTCCCTTGAATCAACATTTTCTCAGAAAATTACAGCGACAAGGGCAGTGAACGCACAGCCAGAACAGCAAGGGTTGAATGCAAAGTTACTAGCAATTTGCGATGGCGCCGCTTTGCTTCGGCCATTCTTCTTCGTGGTTGAACAACCGGAAACCGAAGAACATGGCCAAGCCTGTTTCCTAATCCCTGGCCCCTGTTCTCTGCTTAGTCGATCTTGATCTTGCGCAGCAGGCGGAAGTCGGACAGCATCTTGCCGGTGCCCAACACCACCGAGGCCAGCGGATCGTCGGCCACTGAAACCGGCAACCCGGTTTCTTCGCGAATGCGCTTGTCGAGGTTCTTGATCAGCGCACCGCCTCCGGTCAGCACAATGCCGCGGTCGCTGATGTCGGCCGAAAGCTCGGGCGGGGTCCGCTCCAGCGCCACGCGAATCGCGTTCATGATCACGGCGATGCATTCGCCCAGCGCCTCGCGAATCTCCGAGTCGTCGATGGCGATGGTTTTGGGAACGCCCTCGATCAGGTTTCGTCCCTTGATCTCCATGCTGAGCGGCTTATCCAGCGGAAAGGCCGAGCCAATTTCAATCTTGATCTGCTCGGCGGTACGTTCGCCGATCAGCAGGTTGTATTTGCGCTTCAGATAATTGGTGATGGCCTCGTCCATCTGGTTGCCGGCCATGCGCACCGAGCGCGAATAGACAATGCCCGACAGCGAGATCACCGCGATGTCGGTGGTGCCGCCGCCGATATCGACCACCATGTTGCCCGATGGTTCGGTAATGGGCAGCCCGGCGCCGATGGCGGCCACCATGGCCTGCTCCACCAGATAGACTTCGCTGGCCTTGGCGCGGTAGGCCGAATCCTCGACGGCGCGCTTTTCCACTTGTGTAATCTCGGAAGGCACGCCGATGACAATGCGCGGATGCACCAGCATCTTGCGGTTGTGCGCCTTCTGGATGAAGTAGTTCAACATCTTCTCGGTGACCTTGAAGTCGGCGATGACGCCGTCCTTCATTGGCTTGATGGCCACGATGTTGCCCGGCGTGCGGCCCAACATCTCCTTGGCCTCTTTGCCGACGGCTTCTACCTCGCCGGTGTTCTTGTTGATAGCCACGATCGAAGGCTCATTGACGACAATGCCTTTGCCGGCCGCGAAGACCAGTGTGTTGGCTGTGCCCAGATCGATAGCCAGATCGCTCGAAAACATGCTGAACAGCGAGCGAATCCCGTGGGACCGCGAAGAGCGCGAAGCGTAACGGTTCGAAGACATGAAAAACCGGCTCTACCTCGAAATTCTGAAGATCGAACTACCTCATAACTATTGTACGGCCAGGAATTCCCGGGGGCGGAAAATGACGGCAAATCCGCGAAAATTAACCATTTCGGCATGCTGCGCCGCATTTTCGGACGGCTTTTCCGCATGCCGTGGAGCCGGGGCCGGATACGGGCTAATTTTTGCGCATTTTGCGCTACAATCTCCCCATGAGCCGCAGCGCCCAACAGATTCTCGAAGACGCCCGCCAGCTCTCTCCCAGCGAACGGGATTGGCTGTTGGGAGAACTTCTTGAGGACGGCAACAGCGCCAATGCCGAGCAGATCGAAGCCGCCTGGAAGGCCGAAGTGGAGCGGCGCATGGCCGAGATCGATGCCGGCACGGCCATCACGAGTTCATGGGCTGAAGTCGAAGCTTCCCTCCGTACCCGGCTGGCAAAGTGAACCAGCAAGAACTGCGCATTCTCTCGCAAGCTCAAGCAGAGATTGAGCGAGCTTTCGAATGGTACTATTGCCGCAGCTCCGCGGTGGCCGAGGCTTTTCTCGTTGAAGTTGGATCGGCTCTGGAGAAGATATCCGCTCATCCTCAACTGTATTCTCCCTACTTAAAGAAGGCGCGAAGATACATCTTGGAGACCTTTCCGTATTCTGTTATTTTTCGTCAGATCGACAACAAAATTCTTGTCATCGCCGTAGCTCACGCCAAGCGCTGTCCCGACTACTGGATCAAGCGCGCGTAGCCACGGGCACGGGATTCATTTTGAGTCTGCCACCAGATGGGCCATCGCCGCGCCGGAGCAGAGAGCATGGCCGCGGACAAGCTTCAGTGATAGAACCGCACCCGCAGGCCCGCGCTGACGCCAACCGTGGTCATGGCGCCGTAGGTGAATTGCGGCCAGTCCTGATACTCGAAGTCCACGGCGCGAAGATAGATGCGGCCCCGCCAGTGCCAGTCCAGTCCGCCGCCTGCCGTGAAGACGAAGTAGTGGCCGCTGGCGTAGTTGTAGGGAAAATTGAAATCGCCAAAGCCCGCCAGCCCTTTTGCGTAAGGCTGAAAGCGGCCTTTCTCGAAGTGATAGCGCAGGCCGGCTCCATAGGTTTCGGCATGCACGTTGTCCCGCTGGTGAAACTCCAGCCAGCGGCCCTCGGCCTCCAGCCCAATCCGCCTCTTGGTATCGGCGTCGACAAAGGCCGAGAAGCCGAGGATCTTGCGCTGGCCGTATTGCATGTTGAAGCCCGATCCCGTGACGCCGGCCGCCATGCGCAGCCCGCCCATTTCGCCGTCCCAGGTAACCTGCGCCCGGGCCTGGGCCGCCGCAACAAAGGCCATCGCTGCGGCCAGCGCGGCAGCCCGCGTGCAACACTTCAAAAGCCCTTTGTCCCTGCTCATCATTGCAGCCATTTCCTTCAAGGGCCAATGCCCACCCTAGTTCGTGATATCGAGCGAAAGGTTCTGGTAGTGCACCAGGTTGCTGTTGACGCCGGTGCCGGTTACCTGAATCACGTAGTTGCCCGGCGCGGCGTTTTTTTGCGAAAAGCCGCTGCAGCCGGAGGCGGCAAAGGCTGCTGCGGAAAGAATCAGCAGCAAGGCAATCCATCCCGAGCCCGGCCGGCGCAGCCGCCAGAAGAGCCCGCCGAAGCCGAGGGCGGGCAGCAGGAACAGGCCGGCAAGCGCTATCCGCTGGCCCGGGGTGGCGTTATTGCGCGCCGAAGTGCCGCCGCTGAGCGGATTGTTGGTATCGACGGTCAAGGTGACCGAGGCCGCGCCGTTGGCCGGCAGCGTGACGGTAGGGCTGGAAAAGTGGCAATTGACCACCGCTGGCAGCGAGGCGCAGCCCATGCCGATGGTGTCGGCAAATCCGGCATTTGAACTGAGCGCCACGGCGATGGTTACATTTTGCGAGCTCTTCACGGTGGCGCTCGTGGGCGAGAGCGCTATATTGAATCCCACGGCTGTTCCCGAGACGGTCAGCGCCGTGGAGGTCGATCCGCCGTGATTGGTGTCGCCGCCATAGATGGCTATGATGCTGTAACTGGCGTTGGCGTTCAATTGCGGGGTCAGCGTGGCCACGCCGTTGGCATCCAGTTCGGACGAACCCAGCGTCGTCGATCCGGCCAGAAAGGTGACCATGCCGGTCGGCGTGGGGCCGGTGCTGTCGTTCAAGACCGTGGCGACCAGCATGGTCTGGGGATTGGTTCCCGTGGTCGCCGAGACGCCCAGATCGGTGGTGGTAGAAATCGTGCCCACGGTCAAGCTCGCTGTGGCCGAGGTGCTGGCCGCGTCGTTGGTGTCTCCCAGATACTCGGCCGCGATCGCATAGGTTCCTACAGTCTTTGGCGTATAGCTCAGCGAGGCCTTGCCGCCGCTCATTGAGGCGGTGCCGGTTGCGGTACCGTTCACCAGAAACGTGACGCTGCCGGTGGGCGAACTGCCCGAGGCGGTAACCGTCGCGGTCATCGTAAAGGGCGAATCGATCACCGCCGGATCGGGCGTGGCCGTGATCGCGGTTTCGGTGGTCGCCTGATGAACCACTTGGCTGACGGCATAAGTCGTTGCGCTGGCCTGGTTGTATGTGTCGCCCGCGTAACTGGCCGTGATGGGATGCGTGCCCACCGGCAAGGCCGCGGTCGAGTAGCCGGCCGCCCCTGGCGAGCCCGAAAGGGTTCCGGCGCCAATCTGCACGCCGTTATCGAAGAATAGAACGGTGCCGGTGGCGGCCACCGTGGCCGCCGAAGAGACCGTCGCGGTGAAGGTGACAGCGGTTCCATACTGCGAGGGGTTCAGGTTGGAAGCGACACTGAGTCCGGAGGGCGCCAGCACATCTTGCGCGACCGCCGCCGAGGTGCTGGATTGCACCGAGTTGTTGGTGTCGCCGTTGTACTCGGCCGTGATCTGGTGCATGCCGTTGGCCAGCGCCGCGGTGCTGTAGGTTGCTACTCCGCTGGTGTTCAACGTGGCCGTGTTCAGGGCGGCCGAGCCATCGTAAAAGGTCACCGTGCCGGCCGGGCTCACGCCGCCGCCGCTGGAGGTAACGGTGGCCGTAAAAGTTACGTTCTGGCCTACCAGCGACGGGTTGAGACTCGAAGTCAAACCCACGCCGGTGCTCTCTTCGACAACTTGCGCAACCGCCGTTGAGCTGCTGGCCAGATGCACCGTATCGTTGGTGTTGTCGTAGGAGGCCACGATCGAATGCGTGCCCACGGCCAGCGACGATGTCGAGTACGTCGCCACGAAGGTCGAGCTCTGGCCCGATACGGTGAGTGGCACTCCCGACACGAGAGTGGCTGCCACGCCGCCAAAGGTGTCGGTCAGCGTGACCGTGCCTGTCAGATTGCCGGTTCCCGCGCCGGTGGTCACCGCGATGGTGAAGGTGATCTGCTGGCCGTAGCCGGCGGGATTCAGGTTGGAGGCGATGGTGGTGGTGGTCGCATTCAGCGGCTCGGCCAGGCCCACCAGTTCGATGACCAGCGGCGCATTGGCAGCCGTCAGGCCGGTCTGCGCGTTCTCGCCGGCGGTGATCTCCGGCGTTTCGGTGGTATAGGTGGAGAGCGTGGGCGTCCTTGCTGGCGCGAAGATGGCGCCGATGGTGCAGGATGCGTTCACGCTCAGCGACTCGTTCTCGCTGCAGGTGCTGCCCGTGTCGATGGCCGAGTTCGTGGCCGCCGAAATGGTCGTCAGCTCCAGCGCCGCGTTGCCGTCGTTCTCAATGGTTTCGCTTACCGGCGACGACTTTTCGCCCTGGCGGACCGGCGTCGTATAGTCGGTGACCTTGAAGTTGCCCTGAATCTGGCGCACCACCATGTCCAGCGTGTCGGCAACGTAGAGATTGCCGCCGCCATCCAGAAACAGCCCGATTGGCCCATAAAGCTGCACCACGGCAAACTGGCTGCCGTTATAGTAGTTTCCGCAGCCGTTTTGGGTCACCGTCGTGGTCTCTTGCGTCGAGGAACTGACCTTGCGCACCGCCGCATTCTGCGTCTCGGCGATATAGACGTTATCGGCGGCGTCGACGGCCACGCCCTCGGGCGACCAAAGCACGGTGCTGGTGGCCGCCAGGGTTTCACCGCAGGAGGTTGCGCTGGTGCCGCCGGTTCCGGCAAAGGTAGCAATTTTGCCGTTGCTGGCCAGCACTTCGCGGACGCGGTTGTTGGCCGAGTCGGGGATGTACATGTTTCCCGTGCTGTCAAAGGCCACCGCATAGGGATAATTCAACTCCGCGCTGGTGGCCCCGATGCCGTCGCCGTTGTATCCGCCCGAGCCGTTGGTATTGATGGTTCCGCTGCCGGCCACGGTTGAGATGGTTCCCGCCGCGGCGCTGACCTTGCGGATGCGGTGGTTGCCGGTATCGGCAATGTAGAGATTGCCGCTCGCGTCCGCCGTTACGCCCATGGGCAGATTCAGATGGGCCGAGGCGGCCTGCCCGCCATCGCCAACAAGATTGCTGTTACTGTTGCCGATCGCGCCATCGCCGGCCAGGGTCGTGATGATGCCGGTGGCCGCGGCGATCTTGCGCACCCGGTTGTTGCCGGTGTCGGCGATGTAGAGATTGCCTGCTCCGTCGATAGCCAGCCCCGAGGGGCCGTTGAGCGTTGCCGCCGAGGCTGCCGTGCCGTCACCCGAATAGGTGGGGTTGCCGTTGCCGGCGATCGTCTCGATGATGCCCGCGCCCGTGCAACTGGTTCCAAAGATCGTCGCGCTGGCCGCTCCGGCGCAGACCATGCGCACGCGGTTATGCCCGGCGTCGGCGATGTACATGTTGCCCGCCCCGTCCAGCACCACGCTTGACGGCAGATAGAGTTCGGCGGCCGTGGCCGCGTTGCCGTCGCCCACCTGCGTGTAGAGCCCGTATTGGCCGGCCACGGCGATCTCGTTGCCCGACAAAAGCACGCCCAACCCGCCCGTGCCCGTGCCCGAGATGTAGGCCGTTCCCAGCACCGTGCGCGTGCCGCTGACCGTGCCTACCAGCACCACAGCGCCCTGCCGCACTCCGGGCCGCGAGGGGGTAAAGGTCACCGACTCGCTGCAGGTGTTGCCCGCGCTGGGCGGCGACGACAGACAGGTCGAGCTGCCCCCGCCCACAGTAAAATCTCTCCCGGCAACGCCCTGCGTCAACACCTCGACGCCCGTCAAAGTGCCGGTCACCGTGGCCGTCACCGTAATGTTCTGCGTGCTCGATGAGCCCAGCGCCACCGCGCCGAACTGCGCCCCGGCTACGGCCGGTAAAAGGGCCATCGCCGAAGCTGCCCAGCCGCCGCGCCAGCGCGCCTGGCTGCGCGCCGATCGGGTCGCACACGGCCACCCTGGCACGGCCGCCGATTGGAAACGACCGACCTTGCGGCCCGAGGTCAGAAAAATCTCATGCGCAGCGCGCACACTGCTGCCGAGGGAGTGAACAACCGGCTCCATGATGCCTCCGCCCCATGCTTTTCCGTGCCTTGCCGCTCCGGCCGGCCTCGCGCGCCGTTCCGCGCTTCCTCGTGCTTCTCTTCGGCGCTTCGCTCCGGCTACCTGCCAGCCGCCGCTCCAGAACTGGCCGCTCTCGCGGCTCAGCGGACATGGGGCAGTAAGAGCCTCTGCACCACCCTGACCCAAATCCGGTCAAGCAGCTTATCGGAATCTAATGTTGGCGGGCGGAAATCAATACGTATGCAATCGCGCTATACGTACATCGGGTTGGGTACATCTTGACGCGAAGGCTAAACAGTCATACATTGTAGATACAAAAGAATACTTTTATCCTCCGGAAACTCGTTTTTGCGGAGAGCGCATGAACTGTTGGAAGCTTGATTTCGATTGGGACGATGGTAATCGGCGGCATATTGCTCTCCACGATGTAGCCCCATGGGAAGCGGAAGAGGTTTTGTTTGGGTATGCGCTCGATATGGAACTGCAAACCGCCGGCGAGGACGGTGAAGAAAGACTCCTGCAGTTGGGGCAAACGGCGGCGGGCCGAATCTTGCAGATTGTCACCACATGGCGCGATGGAAAGGTGCGAGTGATCTCCGCTTGGGATGCGCCGCAACAACTGAAGTTGTACGATCTGGCCGAAATGAGGCGGCAGTATGGAAACGACGAAGATTCCGAAGTTTGACAACGAGGCTGATGAGGCCAACTGGCTCTACGAGAACCGCGAGAGCCTGGCGGCGGCATTTTTGCAGGCCGCGCAAGAGGGACGGGTCCGGCAAGAGACCGTGAAACAACGCGGAATCACGCCGCCGACCACGATCCGTCTTGCGCCGGACGACATTTCCCGCGCCAGAGCTTTGGCCGAGCGCCGTGGCCTGCGCTACCAAACCTATTTGAAGATGTTGATTCACGAGGCGCTGGAGCGCGAGGAGAAGGCGAGCTAGCGCTCTATCTCTGTAAACGTATCACATAAACACTGTCATCTTGAGCGTAGATCGCCCGCCGCGGCGGGCGGCCGGAGTCGAAAGACCAGCGGTTGTTCTTCAACGGATTTCAGACTTACCACACAAGCAAACACTTCAAATCTTCCGGGCCGGGCTGGCAGACGCGTATCGACAGCACACTGCGCGAGGCGATCAAGCGCCGCGCATAACAACGCTCAAAGCTGGGCCTCTGCATTCTTTTGCTCTTCTGCCCAGAACCACCCAGCCATGGCTTCGCGAATGTTCGCCAGCGCTTCCGCTTCACTTCTGCCTTGGCTGAAGCAGCCGGGCAATTCAGTGCACGCTGCAACAATCCAGCCGGATTCGGTTTTTGTTAGCTTAATCCTGCAATCCATCAAGATTCCATTCGTTATGTTGCGGTATTTCAATTACTCTCAAGATTTTTTGATGCCCACCAAATCTTGTAGAGCAACCGATAACATCCAACTTCCGAAAGAGTCATTGGCTGCCTTCAGGTCTTTGTAGGTAGCAAATGACTGCTCAAACAATGCATTGTTGCCTATATAGTTTTCAGAAAGCGGTACAGTGAGAGGCACAGTAGCTATTTGTGCAATATCAGAGCCTCGTATAGAACGCTCACCCGAATCTAGCTTTTGATCGAAAGCGAGATATGTCTCTTTGTTTTCTCCGGTCTTGATAATATCCGCTATAAACAAGCACCTGGACCAGCATTTCCTCAACTCAAGACGGGCAGTAGGTAGCTCCTCCATGATAATTTTCATCGATTTGCATTTGTTCGGGCTTTCCGCTCGTTGAAACACACCATCCACTTGAGCGGTTTTCTCAAGCAAATCCTTCCATTCTGCCTTCTTTTGATCGCGAATCCACTGCTGTCGATCTTTTTCTCCCTGCCAGTGGAACACTCTCCAGGCGACATAAATACTCACGATGCCCGATAGCAACGGACCAACCCAAGGTGCCAGGGAACTCAACCACCATTTCCATCCCGGCTCTTGCGCGGCTTGTACACATTGAACGAGGCATTGCGTCGATTTCGCTTGATCCGCGAGAACCGCGATTGCAGTGACAACGTGAAAGATCATGCGTTCACCTTGTATCCTAAGAGAGTGTCCAAAAGGTTAGCATGATGAGTCAAACATTGAAAGCCGTGCGCGGCACCCGCGATCTTCTGCCTCCTGAAACCGCTCTCTGGAACCGTATTGAAGCGACGGCCCGGCAAGTCTTTGCCCGCTACAACTTCGGCGAGATCCGCACCCCCATCTTTGAGGACACGGGCCTCTTTGCCCGCGGCGTGGGCGAAGAGACCGACATCGTCTCCAAAGAGATGTACACCTGGGAGGACCGGGCCCGCGCGCAGTCGGAAAAATCGCAGTCGCTCACGCTGCGCCCTGAGAACACGGCCGGCGTGGTCCGCGCCTACATCGAGCACAAGCTGGGCGAGACCGGCCAGTTGCAGAAGCTCTATTACATCGGCCCGCAGTTCCGCCGCGAGCGGCCGCAGAAGGGCCGCTACCGCCAGTTCTTCCAGATTGGAGCGGAAGTGATCGGGCCGCCCTCGGCAGGCAGCGAATCGCCACTGCGCGACGCCGAAGTGTTGGAGATGCTGGCCACGCTGCTCGACGAGCTGGGCATCGCCGGGTGGACGCTGCAACTGAATTCCGTGGGCTCTTCCGCGGACCGCGAGCGCTACAACATCGCTCTGCGGGCGGCTTTGGCTCCCGTCAAGGAAAAAATGTGCGCCGACTGCCAGCGCCGCGCCGAGACCAATCCGCTGCGCGTGCTCGACTGCAAAGTGCCCGACGATCAACCGATCATTGAGACGCTGCCCAAGATCGCCGACGCGCTCGATCGGGAATCGAAAGATCACTTCGCGCAGGTTACGGCCGCGCTCGATGCCGCCGGCGTCGCCTACACGCTGAATCCGCGATTGGTGCGCGGCCTGGACTACTACACGCGCACCACCTTCGAGTTCACGCACGGAGGCCTGGGCGCGCAGAACGCATTGCTGGGCGGCGGCCGCTACGACGGGCTCAGCGAGTCCATTGGCGGACCCAAAGCCCCCGGCATCGGCTTCGCCATCGGTCTCGACCGGCTGGTGCTCACGCTGCAAGCACAAGAAGAAAACCAAAAGACAGCCGCGCCGCAAGAAAAGGTAAGCGCCTACATTGCGCCGCTGGGCGAAAGTGTAAACGCCGCAGCTTTGGCTCTGGCCCGCGAACTGCGCCGCGCCGGGCTCGCGATTGAGTTGGGCGACGGCAGCTTCCGGCTGAAAAAATCCTTCGACGCGGCCGACAAGTGCGCGCGGCGCATTGTGATTCTCGGCGAAGACGAGGTGGCCTCGGGCATCGTGACGGTGAAGACCTTCGCAACCGGCGAGCAAACCAAGATCGAGCGGGACGGCCTGTATGCTTTCCTCAAGAACTGAGCACACCCGGGCCACTATTTCTTTTGCTCAAGCGACCCGAGCCTGCCATGGAGACTTGCATGGGTTACTGCCACTATTGGGAGATCGATGCGGAAATCGATAAAGGCTCGTTTTTCAGCATCACCGCTGATTTCCAGCGCATGGTGCTGACCCTTGACGACTTGGGCGTAAGATTAGCGGGTCCATTAGGAGAAGGCTTACCCGAAATAGACGCCGACCATATTGCGTTCAATGGTATCTGGCATTGTGGTCACCCCAAGAACGAAGCGATTGTAATTCCCTTTCCGGCAGCGAACGGGTCGGGGGTCGGAAGTTCGATTGACGCGGTCGACGGCTCCTACTTCGGAGTGGGCACGCTACTTAGACACCGCGCCTGTGACGGAAACTGCAGCTATGAAACCTTTTCGTTTTCGCGTAGATGCGGCGATCCAGCCAAACTTGTCAATGGACGATTCGCCGATTCATGTAAGACAGCATTCCGTCCGTATGACCTCGCGGTGCAGTGCGTTCTCCTGATTGCGAAGCACCATCTGAGGGATCGGATTGGCGTATGGTCGGGCGGCAGCGACTTCCATTGGAACGATGCGCGGCGGCTCTGTTATTTGCATCTCGATTACCCTCTCGTACAGTATCGAATCGATCGGAACTCCGGACTGATTCTGGTCTGAGAACTGCCTATTTGCCTCTGCCATGCCGTACGAGAAAAGTTCCTCGGTAAGCAGGATATAGAGGGCACGAAGTGGCGCGATTCTAACCCCGCGAATCGCACCCATTACAAGAGCGAGGCAATGTTTCTCTAGTACACTGCTCAAGTAAACCGAGGTGGCAAAAGATGACGAGAGGTTTTGCTCTGATCTGTGTATTGGCGGCGGGAATCGTGGCCGCCGCGCAATCGTCGTACACGCCGGCGGCAGAAGATGAGAACGCGGAGTTCGCCAAGCTGCGCCAGGAGTGGGCGCGCAATCTGCACGAAAAGCGCGTGGAAGCCTCGGTGGCCGCCTATGCGCCGGAGGCCGAGTTTATCCAACCCGATGGCTCGCATGTGCGCGGAACCGCGGCGCTGCGCGCCTTGTACACGGCGGGGACGGCCATCTTCGACAGCGAGTTGATCTTCTTTGCCAGCCACGTGGATGTTGCCGCCGGTCACGCGACCGATGCCGGCCAGTACCGCGAGGCGCTCACCGGCCGCGCCGATGGAAAGCGGCAGATGATTGGCGGCCATTACACCACCGAGTATCAGCGCGCGGCCGATGGCCATTGGCTGATTGCCAAGCAGAGCTGGACCATAGAAGGCGCGCCGATTGTGCTCGATCTGGCGCCGCACCCGGTTGTGTCGCTCACCTTCGACGATCTGCCGGCGGCCGGAAGCCTGCCTGCCGGAATGAATCGCACGCAAATCGCAACGCAGTTGAGCGGCGAATTGAAGGCCGCGCGCATGGAGGGTACCTATGGCATGGTCAATGGATCGAAGCTGGAAAACGATCCCGATGCGCAGCGGGCTTTGCACGTTTGGTTGGACGCGGGGATGAATATCGGCAGCCACACCTGGTCGCATCCCTCGCTCACAGCAAGCACCGCAGAGGCTTATATCGGCGACATCGAGAAAAACGAAGCGCCGCTGGCGCAGTATGGACAGCTTCGCGACTGGAAGTGGTTTCGCTATCCGTATCTGTGGGAGGGCGACACACTGGAAAAGCGTCACGCGGTTCGTGGCTGGCTGAAGGAGCACGGCTATCGTGTGGCGCAGGTCACGCTGGACTTTGAGGATTATGCCTGGAACGACGCCTATGGCCGCTGCCAGGCAAAGAACGACGCCGCCTCGCTCCAGTGGCTGCACGACAGCTATTTGGCCACCGCGGCCGAGTACATTCGCCTGGGCCGCGAAGAGCAGTTGATCGCCTTTGGGTATGAGGTTCCCAACGTGATGCTGTTGCATGCCACAGCTTTCACCACGTACATGCTGCCTGAGTTGATCGAACAGTTGCGCGGCGCGGGATTCAGCTTTGAGTCACTGGCGCAGGTGGAAAACGACCCGGTCTACGCCGAAGATCCGGATGCGGCGCTCAAGTATGGCGGCACCTTGCCCGATCAGTTCATGGACGCGCGGCATCTGCCGTATCCGCCCGTCGAACCCAAGCCCTTCGACCGCTTGCAAAACATCTGCAAGTAAGCGGCAGGCGCTGGCCGGAAGACCCGCGCGCCAGACACTCCGCGGAGCGGCGCTACAGGCCATTGCAAACAGCGTCGGCGATGCGGGCCGCTTCGGCGGCAGCGCGCGCGTTGTGCACGCGCACAATCGCGGCGCCATGTAGAATCGCCGCGGTGAGCGCTGCAATGCTGGCATTCTCGCGCTGGCCGGCTGGCGCGTCGTTGCCCGAGTAGAGCGGCGCCAGCGAGTGGCCGAGAAACGATTTGCGGCTTAGACCCACCAGCAGCGGACACCCCAGATCGAGCAGCTCCGCCTGCCGGGCCAACAGCGCGTAGTTTTCTTCTCCGTGCTTGCCAAAGCCGTAACCGGGATCGAGCACGATGGACTCGCGCGCGATTCCGGCGCGATCGGCAGCCGCCAAACTCCACGCCAACCCGCGGCGTACCTCGGCAACCAGCGCATCGTTTTCCAGCGGAGCAAGTTCGCGCCATTCGCCGGGATGGCCGCGCGTGTGCATCAACACCACGCCGGCCTTTCTCTCCGCGCAAACCTGGGCCATCGCCGCGTCCCAGGCAAATCCGCTCACGTCGTTGACGATCTCCGCGCCAGCCGCGAGGGCGGCGCGTGCCGTCGCAGCCTTGTAGGTATCAACCGAAAGCACGGCCTGCGGCAGAGTCTTCACAATTTCTTCGATGACCGGCAACAGCCGCGCCTGTTCCTCATCGGCGCCGACCAGCGCATCCGCGTCGCCGGCGCGCGAGCCCGGCCGCGTGCTTTCGCCGCCAATGTCGAGCAAATCGGCGCCCTCGGCCAGGAGCGCCGCCGCCTGCGCGACGGCCGCCTCGGGCGCAAAAAAATGTCCGCCATCGCTGAACGAATCCGGCGTCACATTCACAATGCCCATCACCAGCGTGCGCGGCCCCAGCGCCAAAGTGCGGGTACGCAGCCGCCAATTTTTTGTCGCTCTCATCTCATCCCGATACTACCCCGCCGCGGCCGGGCTTTGCCTGCTACACTCCTGCCATGGCGCCGATTCGACCGATTCTTTCCGCAGCTTTCATGGGCATTGTTCTTTGCGCATCCACTCTCAACGGGCAAGCGCCGCCGCATCGCGCCCAATCCGCTGCGCCGGCTGCCAATCCGCTGGCCGAGCGCATTCAGGCCATTCTCGCCGAGCCGGCGCTCAGTCACGCGCAATTTGGCATCAGCGTAACAACGCTCGACGACAAGCCGCTCTACGGCTTGAACGAAGAACGGCTTCTCAGGCCCGCTTCGAACAACAAGCTCCTCACTACAGCCGCGACCTATGCGCTGCTGCCGGTGGACACCCTCACCTGGACAACCACCGTAGCCGCCGGCGGAGAGATCGATGCCCAGGGCACGCTGCACGGCGACCTGATCCTGCTCGGCGTGGGCGACCCGACGCTGAGCGCGCGGCATTATCCCTATGTGGAGCCGGTTGCGCCTGCGCCCACAACCAACATGACGCCAGAGGTTCCCTCCGCCGAGCCACCCAAGCCAGAACCCAAGCCCAAAGCCATCGATGTGCTCGACCGGCTGGCTCAGCAGGTAGAAGAATCGGGCCTGCGGCAGGTCGATGGCGCGATTGTGGGCGACGACTCGTTCTTTCTCGACGAGCCCTACGGCCCAAGCTGGAGCTGGGACGATCTGCAGTGGAGCTACGGCGCGCCGGTCTCCGCGCTCTCGTTTAACGAAAATACCATGGGGCTCACCTTTGCGGCCGACGAGGCGAATCCCGGCGCGACGCTGCCGGAGTGGACGCCAGCGGTGGACTACTACACCGTCGATAACCAACTGAAGCTGGCCGCCGCCGGCCAGGATGCGCATCCGGGCATCGAGCGCAGGCCCGGCTCGACGGTGGTGCGCGCCTGGGGCACGGCCCAGCCCGGCCTGCATATTTCGCTGGCTGTCGAAGACCCGGCGCAGTTCACCGCCGCGGCCTTCAAGCAGGCGCTGTTGCGGCGCGGCATCCGCGTCACCGGCGAGGGCGAATCGCGCCATCTTCTTTCCTCGGGCACGGGCGGATTTGCCGCCGAACGCGACGAGCCGCTCAAACTCGCGCCGGTCACATTGTCCACCGTTGCCGCTCCCACCGAAGGCCGCCGCGTGCTGGCCACGCATATCTCCGTTCCGGTCGCCGAGGATATTACGGTCACCAACAAAGTGAGCCAGAACCTGCACGCCGAATTGCTGTTGCGGCTGCTGGGCAAGCTCTGCGGCACCGGGGGCAGCTTTGAGCAAGGCACGCGCGTTGTCCGCCAGTTCCTTAACGGCGCCGGCGTCGACGACAATGAATTTTTTCTTTATGACGGCTCGGGGATGAGCCCATCGGACCAGATCGCGCCGCGCGCGCTCACGCGGCTGCTCGCCTACGCCTCGCGCCAGCCCTGGGGAGCGGCCTGGAAGCAGAGCTTGCCGGTGGCCGGCGTTGATGGCACGCTGGACAACCGCTTCAAGGATTCGCCGCTCAAAGGCCGCCTGTGGGCTAAAACCGGAACCGCCGACGAGGTCAACACCTTGTCGGGCTACGTGAGTACCGATAGCGGACGTATCGTCGCCTTCTCGATCATGGTCAACAACCACCGGCCGGGCAGCGAGGCCGAGCGCCAGGCCATCGACCGCATCGCCGAGGCCATTGCCGCGGCCGAGTAGCGCGCTATGATGAGAAACAAATGCTCGACCGCCGTTTATTTGCGCTTTTCATGATTCCGATCGCCGTCGCGCTGGCCGGTTGCAAGCCGCTGCCGCCCTCCAAGCCTGCCGCGCAATGGACCGTGCAGGAGGCTCGCGGCGCCATGGTTTATCAAGCCCGGTGCGCCCGCTGCCACTATCCGACCAATACCCACCCGCTCAACGGGCCGGGGCTGCAGGCGCTCACCAAGGTGAAGGCCATGCCCTCTGGCGCGCCGCCCACCGACGAGCGGCTGACCGCGGTGATCGTCAACGGCCGCCTGACCATGCCGGGAACGCGGCTGAGCCCAACCGAACTCGATGACCTGATCGCCTACCTGCACACGCTATGAACGAAGACGAAAAAAACAAGATGGCCACCCAATCGAAGCCGCAACTGCGCCAGATCCCCGGCCTTGTCGCCATCGGCTTCTACATGCTGCTGCTGGCCGCGGTTACGGTATTTATGGTCGTGGCCCGCCATGCGCAGCTCTTCTATCTGATCTTTTCCGTGCTCTTTTCGATCTCGGCCTTCGGGTTGCTGCTGCTCTTTCGCTGGGCCTGGGCGATGACCCTCGCCGCGCTGGCGCTGGTGGCCGCGCTATTTCTCTGGCAGTTCACCGTACAACACGATTACGCGCTGCTGGTCCGCGGCGGGCTCCATCTCATGCTTTTTCTCTACCTGGCGCGCGGCAGCGTCCGCCAAAAGCTGCGCTAGGCCCACGTTCTACCAGAGCGTCTTGCAAACCTTGGCGGAGAGAATTTTTTCGTCGGCGGTGATGAGCGTCAAATCGTGCGCCAACGCAGTGCCCGCAATCATCCGGTCCATGGGATCGCCGTGAAAAGGCGCCGGCAATCCAGCTGCGCGTAGAGCAATATCCGCGGTGACCGGCACCCATTCGAAGCTCTTCCTCATCGCAGCAATAAAATCCTCAGGCGGTTCTCGCAGAGAAATCCGGTTGCGATGCACGAGGTAGGCGATTTCAAACAAAGAGACCGCCGCGCAAGCGATTTTTTCGCCCGACAGCCGTGCTTGGCGAATCGCCGCGCGAGATTGCAACGTTAGCTTCCGAGGGGAAACAAGAAGCCAGATCGCGATGTGAGTATCGAGCAGAATCATTTTTGCGCCGGAAAGGGGTTCCAATCGTCTTTCAGGTGATCCCACTCCTCCTCGGGAACGATGGGGCCAACCAGATCGTCGAGACCGTCGTCGGAGCTGATCATGTGCCGCAGGCTGCCAAAGATCGCGTCCACGTCATCCTTGCGCGTGGCAGTCTCATCCATGATCGAAACCCGCACCACCGGCTTGCCGCGCTTGGTCACCACCACCGGCTCGCCCGTAGCCGCCACTTCGTCCATGATTTTCAGGCATTTGGCTTTAAATTCGCCGGCTGGAACGGTCCGCATGGGGATCTCCTTGGCAATGACAGTATACTCCTGACCATGGTCATGTGACTATGGTCGGGAGCAAGTGAAGAAGTGAAGAAGTGAAAGAGTGAAACGCGGGCTGGATCAGTTTTCCGAGGGCCGCTCGGCGCGGTCGATGACCAGAACCTCGGCGGGAATCTTTTCGGGAGCGAGCTTGAGACCGAGTTGTTCCTCGATGGCCACGAACAGCGGCGGTGTGTTTGCCTCGCCGGAGGCTTGCGACGCGCGCAGCCCGATGCTGCTGAATTGCGATTCATCCGGCGTCCAGCGCAAGGTGAAATCGAAATTTCCCACAATCCCGGTTTTGTCGAGCACGGGCCGATCGAGCACGGCAAAGGCCAGCCATCTTACGAAGTGGTCAAGCGGTTCGTTGTGGAAGTTGCACGTGCCGAAGTGTTCGCAGGATGCGCCTGAGGAGCCGGCGGCTTCGGCGGCCTTCAGCTTGGGCCCGCCCTTTGCAATGACTAATGCGTAGGCCGGCAGCGTCCTCTGTTCGCGATGAAACGCGAGTTGGAAACGATCGGTCAGAAATTTTTGGAGCATCGCCTCCCGCTGATCGGGCAACCGGCTGTCTTCGCCAGCCACAGCTTCGAGATCGTACTCGTCGCCGGTTACCCAGGCCGGTCCGCCTGCAATCTCGCGGGCATCGACGTGATAGGCCATCATGATGAGATCGCGCAAGGTCATGTGATAAGCCGAAAAATGCCGGCCTTCGGTTCTGTCGTGCGCCCGGTTGGGATCGGGATTCTTGACCGGCTTGATGGTCGCGGCCTCGAACTCCGGCGATTTGGTTTGCGGCCCGGAACCGTCCTGCGCCGTGGACAGCGCAGGCAAACTGGCAGCGGCTAATATTGCACAACCCAGCAAGAACCGGCTGGCCAGGCTCCTGCACGGCGAAAATCGACACACCGGCATCGAACTCTTCCCCCTCGCGATAGGTACTACCCGATATACGTCAGTTTTCCGAGGGATGTTCCACATGATCGACGACAATCACGTCGACCGGGCCTTTGGCGGAGACCAGCTTGAGGCCGAGCTGCTCTTCAATGGCAGTGAAGAGCGTCGGTCCGGCATCGGGCGCTCCTTGTTGATCGTCCGGGGTCCAGGTGAGCACGATGTCATATTTGCCTATAAGGCCAGTTTCATCGATTACGTCATGGCCCAGGACATCGCCCAGAACGAAGGTTAGCCTTGAGATGGACCCGCTGTTGACCTGGATCTTGCCATTACCCCAGGAGGATCCGTCGTCGCGATCGCTGGCGGGCGCTTCTTTGAGTTTGAAGCCGCTTTTGGCGAGGATCAATTTGTAGATCTGTCCTTCGCGGGTTTCGTGGTGGACGCGAAGCTGGAAGCGGTCGGCCAAGATCGCTTGGCGCATCTGCTGGGAAATTTCCATCTGCTTCTCCGGGGGAAGCTTGCGCAGGGCTTGCAGTGCCTCGTCGCCCATCTTGGCGTCCACGTCGAATGCCGCCGAGTTGGCCCATCCCGGCAGCCCGGGAAAGCTGCTATTGGGCCGGACCGGGAAGGCGTTGTAGATCAGCCCCCAGAGCGTAGTGCATCGCGCCGAGAAGCGGCCGGAAGGCGAACTGATCGACATGACTTCGCATCCCGGCCGGCTGGGCTTTACCGAGACGACCTCGAAGGCGAAGGGTTTAGCCGTCGAATTCTTATCGGTATCGGGCGGCGCCGCCTGGGCCGCGGCGGATAGGTTCGCGGCGGCAAGAAAGACCAAGCCCAACAACAATTTTGTGGCCCTCGTCGGCATCAGCGGAATTCGATGAATCATAGCTAGCTTTTTCATCTTTGCAACGTATTGCCCAATATACTTCAGTTCTCCGAGGGATGTTCCACATGATCGACGACGAGGGTTTCGACCAGGCCCTTGGCAGGCTTGACGTTAAGCCCAATTCCGTTCATCGCCGTCATGAGGAATCCCGGAATATCGGCGTCGTTGTCATCGCCGCCAAAACGGAATTCGAAATCGTAGGAGCCATCAATGCCCGTCCGATCCAACACGGGACGCTCGAGGAAACGGCTCAGCCGCGCGGCCAACTGCGGCATGGAGATATTTTCACCGCGCATGCCGCCGCCGAACCAACCGCCGGTGATACCGCCGGCCCAAGGAAAAGCTTTGGGGTCTTTGGGTGCAACGAGCTGGAGCGGCCCGCGGCTCTTGGTCAATACATAGACGGAACCTTCTTTGGCGTCGCGATGAAACCGCAGTTGAAACCGCTCGGCAAGCAGCGATTGCAACATCGCGCGCTGCTCTTCGTTGGGCGGAAGTTTCGCCAGTGCGGGATTCGATCGCGCCGAGGCCGATGTTTCCGACGGCTTGGCCTCGAGGTCGAAGTGATCGCCGGAGAGCAGGTTGATCCATTCGGGCCCGCCGGAGATTTGGAACTGTTGAAGGTTGAAGGCCACCATGATCAGATACTGTACTGTACAGCCTTTACCGGCGATCCTGCCTCCAGGATAGGTGTAAAGACCGTTCATCTCCCTCTGGTTCGGGCTCGATGGCCGCACTGAAGCTACCTCGAAAACCGGAGGTTGGGCCGTCGAGCTTTGAGGCGGCGTTGGCGTCTGCGCTGGCAAAAACCGCGAAAGCGCGAGCGCTCCGAAAATGGCAGCGGCGGCTATTTTACTGAGAGAGAAACTGCCCGTATTTGTTGTCATGGTCTTGCTCTGAGTACTTGACGCTAATTCTCCGACGGCCGGTCGATGTGATCGACGACGATCACATCGACCGGGCCTTTGGCTGAGACCAGTTTGAGGCCGAGTTGTTCCTCCAGAGCGGTGAAGATGTGTGCGTCCGCATCCGGCCTCGCCTGTTCATCGGCCGGTGTCCATTTCACCGTGAGATTGTAGTCACCTGCAAGTCCCGTTTGGTCAACCACCATGCGGTCTACGTCGGGCAATTTCGACAGGCACATCGCGAAGATCGACATCGATTCGGCTTGCAACGTGATTTGAGGACCGCTCCAATTCCACCAGCCATCGCTGGCTTGAGAACGCTTGAGTTTAGATCCTCCCTTGGCTACGACCAGTGCATAGACTGAGGCGATCTTGGCCTCGTGGTGAACGCGCAGATTGAATCGCTCGGCAAGCATTTCTTGCAGCATTCGTTGGCGCTGGCGCCACTGTTGCTCATGGGAAAGCTGTTTAAATGCCACGGTTGTTGCTTCGTCCATCTTGGCCTCAACATCAAAGCGGGCATCGAGAGCCCAACCGGGCAATCCTGAGATTTGGTCGAGCTTGGCCAGGTTATACGCATCGCGAATCAGCAAGGGAATGCCGATGTTGACTGCGGCGTAACCGTTTCGAGTGGGTCCAAGCGACATGTTTCCATCGCCGATTGGATGTGGCTTGATGGAGACGACATCGTACCTTGGTGCTTTCTCGTCAGGGCTGCCGGTCACAGGCGTTTGAGCTGGCGTAGGCAGACCGATCGCAAGCATTGCAGCGATCATCAAAAACTTTACAGCCATTCCTGGCCGCGGTGGAATTTGGCAAACCATTGCTGAGTCCTCTTTTGGACAATTTCTTACAAAAGAGACGTTAGTTCTCCGACGGGCGCTCAACATGATCGACGACAATCACGTCGACCGGGCCTTTGGCGGAGACCAGCTTGAGGCCGAGCTGCTCTTCGATGGCGGAAAAAATCGACGGACCGGAGTCGGCGGCCGTGGCGGCGGAGGCATCGGAAGGTGCGCGCATTTCGTCCGGCGTCCAGGTCAACGTGAAGTCGTAGTTGCCGGTGAGGCCGGTTTTATCGACGACCTGGCGGCCAACGATGTTTGAGAAATAGAAGACGATGGCTTCCAGGGGCAGTCCGTGAGCGGTAAAGCTTTTGTCGCTCATCGACGAACCGGAGGAGTCGCTCGTCGAGGATTTCATCTTGACGCCGCTCTTGGCGGCGACGAGGTTGTAGATGGGCAGTTCGCGGCTCTCGTGGTGGACCTTGAGCTGGAAGCGGTCAGCGAGCAAGGCTTGCATCATCTGCTGGCGCGCGGGGCGGCGCTCTTCCTTGGGCAACTTTTGCAGGGCAGCGGCGGTATCGGCGTCCATCTTGGCCTCAATGTCGAAGCTGTCGGAGGCAGCCCAGGAGGGCAGTCCGATGATCTGGTCGCGGGTCTTGAGGTTGAAGGCGCTTTGCAGCAGAACCGGAATGGTCATGCCCGAGGTGGAAAAACCATCCACCGTCCCGCGCGATGACATATTGTTGTCGAGGACGGTCTTGTGCGGCTTGATGGCGACGGCCTCGTAGGCTAAGGGCTTGCCTGTGGCTGGCGCCGCTGTCGCCGGTGCTGGAGCGGTTTGAGCGAACGACGGCAGTGTCAAACACAGGAAGACCGGAGCGATTACGGCGCAAGAAAGTTTCATCGCCAGAAGTTGCCTTTCATGGAATGCGGAAAATTGACAATTGGACGGATGGGACGGGGAAAAGGTAGTCGAAAGCCAACTCGATTTAGAATAGAGATGGCCGCGGCAAATTGAACCCCGGCCTAGCGACGAACCCGTGCGTTTGCAGGCCTTGGGGGCCGGCTGCGGCGGGCTGTGGTGCGGATAGGATGGATATGCGAGCAAAGACGGCTGTAGTGCTGGGCGCCCAATGGGGCGACGAGGGCAAGGGCAAGATCGTAGACGTGCTGAGCGAGCGGTTTTCCGCCGTGGCGCGCTACGCCGGCGGGCATAATGCCGGGCACACGGTCGTGATCGGCGCGCACAAGTTCGTGTTGCAACTGGTGCCCTGCGGCGTGCTGCGGCCGGGGCGCAAGGGCGTCATCGGCAACGGCGTGGTGCTGGACCCGATCGCGTTTTTGAGCGAAGTAGGCCGGTTGCGCGATCTGGGCGTCAAGGTCGACGAGCAGTTGTTCGTCTCCAACCGCGCGCAGGTGATTCTGCCCTACCACCGGATGGTCGAACTGGCAGCCGAACGCGCGCCGGGCCGGCAAAAGATCGGCACCACCAGCAAGGGCATCGGTCCCGCCTATGAAGACAAGATGGCGCGCAGCGGCCTGCGCATCGTCGATCTGCTCAACACCAAGCTGCTCCAGACGCACATCGAGGTGGCCTGCGCGGAGAAGAACGCCATCGTGCATGCGCTCTTTGGCGCCGATCCGTTGGAGCCGGCCAAAATGTATGACGAGTACGCGGCGGCGGCCGAGAAGATCCGGCCCTTTGTTACCGATTGCGGACGGATGCTGAATGGGATTCTGGCCCAGGGTGGCAGCGTGATGTTCGAGGGCGCGCAAGGCACCATGCTCGACATCGACCACGGAACCTATCCTTTTGTGACCAGCTCGTCGGCGACGGCCGGCGGCGCGGCCACGGGCACCGGCGTGGGGCCGACGGCCATTGGTACCGTGATCGCGGTGACCAAGGCCTATGTAACGCGCGTGGGCGAGGGACCGTTCCCTACCGAGATTCACGACCAGATTGGCGAGGCGCTGCGTGCCCGCGGCAACGAGTATGGCGCCGTGACCGGCCGCCCGCGCCGCTGCGGCTGGCTCGATATCCCCCTGCTGCGCTATTCGAATCAGGTCAACGGCGCCGAGTGGCTGGTCATCACCAAGCTCGACGTGCTCGACGAACTCGAGGAGATTCCCGTCTGCGTGGGCTACGAGATCAACGGCAAGGTCACCGACGAGGTTCCTGCCGACGTTGAAGGGCTGGAGTCAATCAAGCCCAAGTACACCACGCTCAAGGGCTGGCGGCAATCGACCGAGGGAATCACCGAGTTCGACAAGCTGCCCCAGGCGGCGCAGGAGTATCTGAAATTCCAGGAGCGGGAGAGCGGGGCGAAGATCGGCATGATTTCGACCGGCCCGGAGCGCGATCAGACCATTGTGCTGCCGGCATTTGCCGCGGCGCTGGGCGAGATGAGTGCGTAAGGATTCCGCTTTGCGGTCTGGCGCGCCCGGCAAAGCGGGAATGGCGCGCCTGGATGAACTGTAAAGATACTGCAACAAGAAAAAGATTTGACCGGCATACCGTTTCGGGGCTAACTTGTACGCGTATGCCGGGTTCTGTGATCGAGCATCGGAGTTCCGCGAACTGGGCGAACAGCCTGGCGGCGCGGGTTGAGCTTTTTTTCAACCGCCAATGCGGCAGCGCGCTTTGCTTTGCCGGCCAGGCGCGAATGTTTTTGGCCACATTTGTTCTGCTATTGGCTGCGGCACAGCTTTGCCTGGCCAACGGGCTGGTGCAGAAGCACGAGCGCCATCACTCGATCGACCAGCTCGAAGATGCCTGGCGCAATGCCGCGCTGACCGGGGACACCAAGGCCATGGATGCTCTGCTGGCCGACGATTATGTTGCCATCACGCCCTCGGGCACGCTGCAGACCAAGGCCGAGACCCTCGACAATCTACGCTCCGGCAAGGTGCACTTTACCCTGCTCACCATCACCGACCGCAAGGTGCGCTTTTACGGAACCACGGCGGTGGTGACCTCGCTGGCCACCATGGAGGCTACTACGCCCGAAGGGCCGGTGACGGGCGATTACCGCTATACGCGGGTCTACGTGCGCAACGCGCAGGGAAAATGGAAGATCGTCAGCTTCGAGGCCAGCCACGTACGGCCCCCCGGGCAGCACAAGCATAACGAGCTGCACTGAGCTTGTCTAAAAGCTGAATGTTTTAAGATGCACGGTCTTGCAAAACCGTGAGACGGGCGATTTATCGCCGCTCGTCGCTGTTGTCTTCGCCGGCCTGCAGGTCGGCCAGTTTTTCCAACTGATTGCGCCAGTCGAGCGACTCGATGAAGCCGCGGGAATCGCGCCAGCCGGGTTCGACGATGATGTGCAATTCAAGAAAAACCTGCGTGCCGACCAGCGACTCGATCTTGCGCCGCGCGCCGGTGCCGATGGCCTTGAGCTTGGCGCCGCCCTTGCCGATCAAAATCGCTTTTTGCCCGTCGCGCTCGCAATAAATTGCCGCCGCGATCCGCGTAACCGGCTTTCTGGCGTCCGGGGCAGGCTCCTCGAACTGCTCGATGACCACGGCCGAGGCGTAGGGAACTTCTTCGCCGGTCTCGATCAAAATGCTTTCGCGAATCAGCTCGCCGACCATGAAGCGCAGCGGCTGATCGGTGTACTGATCCTTGGGGAAGTAGCGCTCGCCGGTTGGCAGCGCCTCGACGATCTTGCTCAGTAGTACATCAAGTCCGTCGCGCTTGCGGGCGCTGATGGGAATCACCTGCGCGAAGTTGTAGCGGGCGGTGAGCCGGGTAATCATGGGCAGCAACTGATCTTTGCGGACCAGATCGATCTTGGTGAGCACGAGAAAGGCCGGGCAGTCCAGGCCACGGAGCAGCGAGAAGAGAAACTCATCTTCGCTGGCCCAGGCGGCGGATCGTTGCGATTTTCCGGCGTTCGGCGTGGGAACAGTCTTGGCCTCCCCGGCCTCGGAAGCGAGACCGGGGGCCCCCGTTCCTTTCAGATCCTGGACATCCGCGCTCTCTGGTTCCTGCGAAGCCGGCTCCGCAGGCCCATTGGGCGCCGTGGAATTTGGCTCGTCCAACTGGATTCTGCGCGTGGCGTCCATCAGCACCAGCACCAGGTCGCGCGATTCCAGCGCCTCGTGCACCTCCTGCAACATGCGGCGGTCGAGCTCACTGGCGGGCTTGTGCACGCCGGGCGTGTCGACAAAGACGATCTGCGCGGCCGGGTGTTTGCCCTTGAGCGCGGCCACTTCAACCACGCCGGCAATGCGGTTGCGCGTGGTCTGCGGCTTGGCCGTGACGATCGAGACTTTTTCGCCGGTCAACGCGTTGAGCAGCGTGCTTTTGCCCACGTTGGGCCGGCCGAGAATGGCAACAAATCCAGATTTCAAATGATTGCAAGCTCCTTGCTTATTATGAGGGATTGGCGGGCAAGGGAGCAGTTTTCGTTTGCGGAAAGATGCGCATTCGTTCGATGCGGCGGCCGGTGGAGGCGACGATTTCCACGCGCAGATTCAGGGGTTCGAGCAGAACCGTTTCGCCGGAGGCGGGAATGCGGCCGGCGATCTCGCTGACCAGCCCACCGAGAGTCGTGGCCTCGTAGTCTTCGCCGAACTCGACCGGATCGCCGAAGAGATCGGAGAGCTGGTCGGCAGGAAAGCCGCCGGGAACCAGCCAGGTTCCCGAAGGTTCGCGTTGCGGTTCCTCGGCCGAGCTGTCGGGCTCGTGCTCGTCGCGGATGTTGCCGACGATCTGTTCCAGCAGGTCTTCGATGGTGACCAGACCGGCGACCGAACCGTACTCGTCGATGACAATGCGCATGTGCTGCTTTTCGCGCTGCATCTCGCGCAGCAACTCGTAGCCGCGCTTGGTTTCGGGCACGAATGCGGCTGGGCGCAGGATTGAGGTAACGGTGCGGGTGCGGGCCTCGGCGTCGGTGATCTGCAAAAGATCGTGCGAGAAAGCCAGGCCGGTGATGTTGTCGAGCGTGCCGTTGAAGACCGGAACCCGCGAGTAATTGTGGTCGCGCAGCACCTCGACGAACTGTTCGAGGGTGGTCGAGTCGGGAATGGCAAAGATCTCGGGCCGCGGCGTCATCACCTCGCGGACAAATTTGTCGCCGAACTCGACGGCCGAGCGGACCAGCTCGCGATCGCTCTGTTCAAGGATGCCCTCTTCTTCGCCGGCCTCGATGAGATCGTCGACGCCGGGCGCGGGCTCTTCTTCGGGACTCACCGGCGCCTCGGCCAGCGCAGCGACAGAGAAGAAGAAGCGCGCGATCACGGTAATGGGCGTGACCAGCCAGAGCAGCATGCAGATGGGCCATAGCAGTTGCCCCGCCCACAGGCCGCGCGTGCGGTTGAAGAGCAGCGAGGGAAGCAACTGGCAGGCGAAGATAATGACCAGAATCACGGCCAGCAGCGATTGCGCGATCTCTGCAGGGGTGGGCGGGCCGATGTGCGTGGGGCGCAGAAAGAGCAGCGCGCCGAGCTCGAGCGCCATGAGGCACAATGCCAGTTGCTGCAAGACCGAGGCCGCCAGCGCCGCATGTTCGCGGTTCAAACCCAGATGCGGCTCAACGCGTTCTTCCCATGCGTCGAGATTCTCCTGCTCCTCGCGGCTGAGGATCTTGCCAAACTCGGCATAGATACGCACGATATAGGACGCCAGGGCGGCGACCACGGCGAGAACCACGAAAAGTAGCAGCGCGAGCAGCTTCATGGGCGGCGGCTCCGCGCAATCGCCGGTTTCGATCTTTTCGTTTTTGCGGTACGGCTCAAGCCTTGTTCTTTCCGTGCAGCGGCCTTTTTCACGGGCTGCGTGGCGCGTTCAATCAGTCCCAGCGGCAGTCCCAGCGCGGCGCGCAGCTTGCTTTCTCGGCGGTGCATCTGGCCGTTGTCGGTTTCATGGTCATAGCCGGCAAGATGCAGCAGGCCGTGGAGCATCAATACCTTGATCTCGATGGCCAGCGAGTGGCCGCACGCGGCTGCCTGTTGGCGCGCGGTGTCCACGCTGATGGCCAGATCGCCGGCAAGTTTTTCCTGCTTGGCGATCAGCGGGTCGGCGGGAAACGAGAGCACGTCGGTGGCCTTGTTTTTGCCGCGGAACTGGCGATTGAGGCGGCGGATCGCCAAGTCGGTGGTGAGCAATACGTTCACCTCGCCGCGCAGGCGCACCGCCTTTTGCGCGCCGTTGAGGTAGCGCGAAAGCGAGCCGGCAGCCGGCAGCCGCTCCGCCGTGGCCTTGGCGCGCCCGGCGCTGCTCTGCGGTGGGATTCTCGTAGGAGGGGCCGGAACCCGCTGGCGCGGCTCACGCGCTTTGGCCGGGGCCTTCCGGTCCGGCTCCAATTCTGGATCGATGAGGACCATCGTTGGTGGGGACACGCTGTGCGCTGCCCACTAACACAATCATACGCGAAACTGGCGCGCGGGCGGCTGGCGCAGATCGTGATACGCCGCGGCCGGCTCGTGACTCGTGTCACAACAGGGGATTGATGGCCGCCGTTAGTCTACAAGTGAAAGATAGTTCGATAGTGGCCAGCGTTCCCGGCTGGCCGGATTTTTTAGCTGCATCGCTCGCTCTACAACAGACCGCAAACCGCCACAGTGGCGCTACGCCGTGGTGTGCCGTCATCGTGTCTGCCGCGACAAAGCAGGCGGCATACGCCGGTAAAAGGTCAAGACCGATCAGCATAAAAGGAGATAGTTCAATATGATAGCCAGGCAGATCCACCCCGGTATTCTGTCCTTGGTCGCGCTCGACTGGGACCGTAGAATCTTCGACCAGCTCGTGCCGTTGCACGAGGGAACGACCTACAACTCCTATCTGATTCGCGGTTCGGAGAAGACGGCGCTGGTCGAAACCGTCTATCCGCCCTTTACGGCCGACTATCTTGAAACACTGAAGCAGGCCGGCGTCACGCGGCTCGACTACATCGTTGCCGACCACGCCGAGCAGGACCATTCGGGCTCGATCCCCGCGGTTCTGGCGCATTATCCCGAGGCCAAGGTCGTCACCAACGCCCGCTGCAAAGGGCTGATCAAGGAGTCGATGCTGGTCGCCGAAGACCGCTTCATCGAGGTCAAAGAGGGCGATACGCTTTCGCTCGGCAACAAGACGCTGCGCTTTTATTTGACGCCCTGGGTGCACTGGCCCGACACCATGGTCACCTATCTGGCCGAGGACAAAGTTCTCTTCACCTGCGACTTTTTCGGTTCGCATCTGGCATCGAGCGAGTTGTTTGCCGACGACGAGCAGCGGGTCTACACGGCGGCCAAAAGCTACTACGCCGAAATCATGATGCCCTTCCGCAACCACATTCAAAACCACCTGAAGAAGCTGGCCCCACTGGCGATTGAGACCATCGCACCCGGCCACGGACCGGTTTACCGGCGGCCGGCCTTCATTCTCGATCTGTACCGGCAGTGGGCCGTCGCGCCGCCGCGCCGCCAGGTCATCATTCCCTACGTCTCCATGTACGACAGCACCACGCGCATGGTCGATTACCTGACCGACAGCCTGATGGAACGCGGCATCGCCGTCAAGCCCTTCAACATGGTGGGTGGCGACGCGGGCCGTTTCGCCGTGGCGCTGGTCGAGGCTTCGACGGTGGTCTTCGCCACGCCGGCCGTGCTCGCCGGCCCGCACCCCGACATTGTCAGTGCCGCGTATCTGACCAACGCTCTGCGGCCCAAGACGAAATTCGTGGCGACGATCGGCTCCTTCGGCTGGGGCGGCAATGTGGTCTCGAAGAAGATCGAAGAGCTGCTCGCCGGTCTCAAAACCCAGATTCAGTTTTTCGAACCGGTGCTGACCAAGGGGTTGCCCACCGGCGAAGACTTCCACGCCCTCGACCGGCTGGTGGAGCAGATCGACGTCGCCAACAAGTCAATTGTGGCCGCGGCGTAACCGTCGCCAAATTTCGACGCACCGGGAATCTATGAAGGTGTCTTTCATGTGGGGTGGGTATTTTTGGAAGCGTCCACCCCTCATGTGCTTGAGAGCATCAATTGCTTGAGTGAGATGCATTAGCTACTTACAGCCTGCAAGACTATCGCAACAGCAGAAACACCCAATACGACGATCCAGGGCCTGGCGTTCCACAACATTAGACAGGAAAATTCGACCAGCGCAATCCAGAAATCTACGGATGAGTGGATCGTTGAAGTCCAGAGCGGATGGAACAGGGCGGCAATCAGCACGCCCACGACGCTCGCGTTCATTCCTCGAAGCATCGCGGAAAATCGCCGGTTTGTGCGCAGCGAACTCCATAGGGGAAGTAACGCTGTGATCGCTAGCAGGCCGGGCAAAAAAATTGCGATCAGGCCGATGAATCCATAAAGCCATGCATAAGATCCGGACTTTACTTCAGCACCGAGAAATGCGCCGATAGAGAACAACGGCCCGGGAAGAGCTTGCGCGGCGCCATATCCCGCCAAAAAATTCTGTTGTGGAATCCAGCCTTTCGTGACTATGGCGTCTTCAAGCAGCGGCAGAACGACGTGTCCGCCACCGAAAACAAGAGCGCCACAGCGATAAAGGGCCGCAAATACGGCACCCGCTGGATGAGAGTCGCGGCCGGAGTTTAAAAAAGAGAGCGCCAGAAGGAGCAGAAATGCTATTGCAGCTGTGAAGCCAATGACTTTCGACCGCGGTAGCAGGGCCGATTCTTGAACCGTTGGTTCTCGATCGTTCAGAAAGAAGATGCCAAAGAAGGCCCCGATCAGGATGGAGGCGGCCGTAGCGATTTGCGCCGGAAGCATCAGCGTCAATCCAGTAGCCAGTATGGCGAGCAAGATGCGCGCGCGGTCGGGAGCCAACGTCCGCTGCATCCCCAAAACGGCTTGCGCAACCACGGCCACGGCGACAAGTTGCAGACCATGAATCAGTCCAATACTAAAGCTGCGGTTCAGGAGCGAGATTCCACTGGCAAAAAGCAGCATCAATAATGCGGATGGCGCCGTGAATCCAATCCAGGCCGCAATTCCTCCCAGCCATCCCGCCCGCAAGATACCCAAAGCAAAGCCAACCTGACTGCTAGACGGCCCAGGAAGCGCCTGCGCGATGGCAATCAGTTCGGCCAGAGTTTCTTCACTGCACCACTGCCGCCGATCGACAAATTCCTTCCGGAAATATCCCAAATGGGCGGCCGGGCCTCCAAACGAAGTGCAGCCAAGATGCAGAAATGCGCGAAATACTTCCAACGCAGAGCCGTGTTCGACCTGAAGTTGCTCTTCCCGGTCTATCTCAACTGTTTTTGGCAAGCGACCTCCTGCTTCCGTGATGGCTCTCCTGTGCAGAAGGATGCAAAAGTTCGCGATCTTCGATGATGGGAAAGAAAAACGAGAAAGCTATGCGCTGTCGCTACGTCTTTCGCGTCTTTGATTATGTCGTCATGCCCGAACATGTACATCCGCTAGTCAGCGAAACGGGCGGCGAATCCCTCAGCCGCGCGCAGCAGGCGCTCAAAACATCCGTCGCAAAACAAATGCAGCAGCGGCCTTTCTGGCTGCCTCGCTATTACGATTTCAATCTGCATCAGGCGGAAAAGCATACGGAAAAACTTCGTTACATGCACCGCAATCCCGTCGAACGGGGGCTTGTGGCCCGCCCCGAGCAGTGGCCATGGTCAAGCTTCCGGCACTATTTGACCGGAGAGGCTGGATCGGTCGAGATTGAGTCCGTATGGACAGCGGCTAAACGCGCGGGGTTAAAGATTGCCGAAAGGCAAGAGGATGGGAGTTATCGATTCGAGAATCCATGAGGTGTTTGCGCGGATTCCGAAGCGATGAACTGTTGCTGCCCCACCCTAGCGGCAAAAACAAGAACACCGCGAGGGTGGGGCACCCGAAGTACGGAATGAATTAAAAAGTAAATCAAAAACAAAAAACACTTCAGCTTGAAAGCTATTGCGGTTTGGCGGTGGACTTGGGTTTCTGCTCGTCGAGCGAGGCAACATCGACCGGGATCGAACCTTCCAGCGGCAGTTCCTGCTGCTGCGGGCGGGCGCTCTCGTAGGCGCGGACGATGCGCTGCACCAGCGCGTGGCGCACCACGTCGGCCTCTTCGAAGTGGCAGAAGGCGATGCCGTCAACGCCGTCGAGAACATTGATGGCGTCGACGAGCCCCGAGCGGCGCGGGTTGGGCAGATCGATCTGCGTGATGTCGCCGGTGATGACGGCCTTGGAGTTGTTGCCCAGCCGCGTCAGGAACATCTTCATCTGCTCGACAGTGGTGTTCTGTGCCTCGTCGAGAATGATGAAGGCGTCGTTGAGCGTGCGGCCGCGCATGAAGGCCAATGGCGCGACCTCAATGATGTTGCGCTCGATCATGCGCTCGACCTTGTCGATCTCGATCATGTCGAAGAGCGCGTCGTAGAGCGGGCGCAGGTAGGGATCGATTTTTTCCTGCAACGTGCCGGGCAAAAAGCCCAGCCGCTCGCCGGCCTCGACCGCAGGGCGCACCAGCACGATGCGGCTGACGCGCTTGGCATGAATGGCGGCGGCGGCCATGGCCACGGCCAGATAGGTTTTGCCCGTGCCGGCCGGTCCTACGCCAAAGGTCATGTCGTTTTGCTCGATGGCCTCGACATAGCGGCGCTGGTTTGCCGAGCGCGGCTGCACGGCGCGCTTGATGCCGGCCGAGCGCTGCTTGCCTGATTCGGCAACCGCGCGCAGCGTGACCGCGGGGTCGCCAACCACCAGGCGCAACATGCCATTCAGCTCGCCGTTGTGGGGATGGATGCCCTGGCGGCGCAGAAACTCGAAGTCTTCAAAAATGGCGCGGACGCGGGCGACGGCCGGCTCGGGGCCCTGCACTTGAATGGCGTCGGAACGGAGTTCGACGCGGACGCCGAGCGAGTCTTCGATGAGGTGGATGTTTTCATCGCGGGTCCCAAAGAGGGGCTCAAGGTTGGGCGTGATCTCCAGGGCGATCTTCAAGGGTGCAACGACCTCCGGGGTGAAGGTTGAACAGCAGGCCGGCGGCGCGACGAACCGCTCGCCAGCAAGTGGCGGCAAGCATGTTGTAAAGGGTTTGGTGTGGAGCGCCGCTGGTCCACAAGCCGGATCGTGGTCCGTTTCCGGGCTGCAATGCGGGACAGCGGGTTGGGCAGGTGGTCCAAATTCTTGTAAGGCGAGATTAGCGCGCGGCGGACGGCGCGTCAACCGCCGCCAGATTATTTTTGTGGCGCGCGGTTGCCGGGTCAGATACCCGCGAAATGGATGCCATGGCCAGAATTGCAATGAAAAACACGGGCAAGGGTTCGATCCGTTACACTGCGGTAAACACGGAATGGAACCGCTACAACATACGCATGCCTGCACGCAAGAACCCAGGAGCCGCCTTGACCTTTTCCCAACGTTTGCATGATATTCGCACTGGATTTGAGCGGCCGTTCTGGGTTGCCAACATCAGCGAGCTTTTTGAGCGGCTGTCGTACTACGCGGCGTTTGCCTCCCTGCCCCGGTATTTGCACGAAAGCCTGAACTTCGGCGTCGAGCAGGCCAGCAGTCTGGCGGGGCTGTTTGGCGGGCTGGTATGGTTTCTGGCTGCGTTTGGTGGAGCTCTCGCCGACCGGATGGGCTTTCGCCGCGCGCTGTCGCTGGCGTACCTGATTTTGGCCACCTCCTATTTTCTTCTGGGCTCCATTGGTTCGCCGTGGCTCGCTCCGGTCCGCGCGGCCATGCCGCTGACTGTGCTGGTCACGCTCGTTCTGATGCTTCCGGCCTTCGGCATCGCGCTGGTGAAGCCCTGCGTCGTGGGGACGACAGCCCGCGCTTCCAAGGAAAATGTGCGCTCCATTGGCTACTCGATCTACTACACGGTGGTGAACATTGGCGGGGCCGCTGGGCCTTTTCTGGCCGGATGGGTGCACCAGCATCTGAGCGTGGAAAAAGTCTTCGGCATGGCGGCATTGAGTGTCTTTGCGATGTTCTTCGCGGTGACGCTCCTGTTCAAGGAGCCGCGCCGGCTGGGCGAGGCAAAAACCGAGAGCCTCGGCCAGGTTGCCAGGAATTTTCTTGCCGTCGCATCGAACTGGCGCTTCATGCTGTTTCTGGTCATCTTCTCGGGCTATTACATCGCATTCTGGCAGGAATTCATCATTCTTCCCCTTTATGTCCATGAATACGTAAGCCCCAGCAGCAATACCGAGATGCTGCTGATGTGGGACTCACTGACGGTCATCGCGCTGCAGATGGTGGTGAGCATTCTCACGCAGAAAATGCCGGCGTTTCGCGGCATCACGCTGGGTACCCTGATCTCGGGATTGGCCTGGATCCTGCTCCTACTGCACCCCAGCGTCACGATGGCCGTTACCACGCTGATTGTGGTGGCCATCGGCGAAATCACGCAGCAGCCGCGTTATTACGAATATGTCTCGCGTCTGGCGCCCGCCGGACAGCAGGGAACATTTATGGGTTTTGCTTTTCTGCCCATCGGCATTGGGTCGCTCGTGGGCGGCTGGTTGGGCGGATTGCTGATGCATCGCTTCGGTGAAGTCCGGCATCAACCGGGACTGATCTGGTGGGCGGTAACTGGAGTAGGCGTTGCGACGGCCGGGCTGCTTTGGGTTTACGATCGTTTGGTCCGGCGGGATCCAGAGGGAAACTAGGCCAATCATAAGGGCCGCGCAAGACCCGCCAAGGCAGGCTTTTGGCCTTGGCGCGAGACCGGCATGACAATTCGCCAGCATGCCCCGAAAAAAACTTCTCTTACCCGGCCAATTACGCCTTACACTGACGGTGAATCCCACGGTACAACTATGCCGATCGCGCAACTAACACTAGAAATCCGGATCGAGCACGCCCAGTCGCTCAAAGACCGCAGACAGGTGGTGCGCTCGCTCAAAGATCAACTGCGGCAGGGCTTCAACGTCTCGGTGGCGGAGATGGACGAGGCCACAACCTGGCAGTCGGCCACGCTGAGCGTGGCGGCCATCTCGCGCTCGCGGGATTATCTGCACGGGCTGATGGAAGAGGTGGAGCGGGCGGCGCGGCGCATGACCGCCGAGCTCAGCGCCGACCTGGCCGACTCCTTCTGGGAGTACATCGAGAACTGAGAGGCCGCGTGCGCCGCGCAAGCCAGGTCCCCGCCTACGCATCGTACGGCTCTGAAACTAAGCGTTGCGAAATCCACCAGATATTGCCGGCGGGATCGAAGACGCCAGCCTGCCGGTCTTGATAGGGCATGTTTGCCGGCGCGAAGATTTCTTTCGCTCCATGCTGAAGCGCTTTGGCAAAGACGCGGTCCGCATCATCGACATAGATGTAGGTGGCTGCCGTTGTGGGTTTGAAGTTTTCCCGATCCACTTCGCTGACCATGAAAGACGATGTGCCGATGCGCACTCTGCAGTTAGCCATGCGGCCGTTGGGCGTCACGGTCCTTCCGATTTCAATAGCGCCGAAGGCGTTTTTCAAAAAGCCGAGAAGTTGCCCGGCATCATCAACAAGAAAGTAGGGGAACACCGTGCCGAAACCATCGGGAATATTCATCTGCGATCTCCATGGGTGGATTGAATGCGCGGCCTGGTATGGATAAGGTGCTCTGACGGCAATCTCGATTTTCGCAAAGTCGGACGAAGAAAGCTTTGCGAAGGATAGCAACGATCATTGGATTCGAGACGCCGGGAAAAGATGCGGAAATGATAAAACCTGCAATTGTGCAAGCCTATCGGGTATGAGTTAGTGCCTATCACTACTTGCTTATACTCCCAGCCGGCTTGTTCGCCTGGGGAGTAGGAATGATACCTATGCCGCTTTTTGGCGCTTTCTCGTCAGGAGCTATCGCAAATCTCCGCATGGTGTAGAGGGAGAGAAACTTCCCTCAGCGGCTGAGGCCCTAGGTTTTATGCGCCTTCTACGGTACGGCTCAAGCCGTGCCCTGACTCTTCTTGCACTTATATGTGGCCTCTATGTTGGCTGATCAGGAACAAACATTGATTCGCGTGGGGCGGGCGCCGGTAGGATCGATACCTACTGTTGCTGCTGCATCTGCTGCATGTCGATGAAGGGCAGGGCTGGCTCGGGGGGCTGTTGGGCGCGCTCGACGAGTACGCTCCAGTCCTCGGGGATGGGTAACTCGCGGTCGAGGGCGGGCGGCTCGGCGCCGGCTTCGACATGCACGGCGACGTAGAGTTCCGAGGCGGTTTTGCCGCGGAAGATGCCGTGCGTGGGGGGCACGTCGGCGTAGTCGCGGCCCACGGCGGTGCGGATGTGGCGGTGATGGACGACGAGGTTGTTGGTGGGGTCGAGGCCCACCCAGCCCAGATGCGGCATCAGCGCCTCAACCCAGGCGTGAGTCGCGTCGGGCGTGGAGCGGTCGTGGTCTTCGCGGCTGCGGTAAAGATAGCCGGAGACGTAGCGGGCGGGAATGCGCGCGTGGCGCAGCAGCGCGATCATGGTGTGCGCAAAGTCCTGGCAAACGCCCTGGCGGCTGAGGATCGCCTCGTCAATCGGCGAGTCGACGCGCGTCGAGCGCGGCGAATAATCGAAGTAATCGTAGAGCCGCTGGTTCAGTTCGAGCACCAGCGAAAGCGGATCGTCGCGGCGTTTGGCGCCGAGTTTTTTGGCAAGATCGACGAGCGGCTGGCTTTCCACGGCGAAGGCGCTGGGCAGCAGCATCTCCCAGTAGTCGCCGGATTCGATCAGTTGATCGAGCTCGCTCCAGGCGCCGGGCGAGAGGAAGTGCGGAATCTCGGGTGGCGGCTGAATCTCGACCACCGACTCGGCAACGATCACCAACTGGTTGTGCTCGCCGGGAATGTCGAAGTGCTGCACGTTGTTGCCCTGGTAATCGCGATAACTGAAGACGCGGCAGCGCGGGCTGACGGAGAGGGAGAAGTTAAGGCAGTGCTGGCTGGCGTCGGAGCGCGGGTGCATGCGCGTTTCCATGATGCTCTCGGTGATGGGACTCGAGTAGCGGAAACGCGTGAGATGCCGGATGGAGTAAAAGTTCATCGATAACTCCAGAGATAGCTGTTAGCTATCAGCTCATCGTGCGATTGCGAAATCTTTTAGCGAAGTGAAATCTGTTTGTGTTGCCGTAGCTGGAACATGTTGCGGCGCGTTATGCGGCCAGCGCCGATTGAATCGAGTAGTGCACGTAGTAGCGGTAAACCAGCTCGTGAATGCGCAGGCACTGTTCGCGGACGTTGTGCAGAAACGCGGCCGGATCGGCGGAGATGACTTCGCCGATCGATGTGTATTCGAGGGTGGCGTGCAGGCGGCCGATGCCGGCGACGAGATCGACGGGCGAACGGCGGCCGCCGGCGCGCTGAATGGCCTCGATGGACGCGCGGATGCTATCGACGCAATAGCGGATGGCATGCGGAAAATCGCGGTTGAGCACGAGAAATTCCAACATGCGGTCGGGCGAAAGATCGGCGGTGTAAACCTGGCAATAGGCCTCGAAGGCGGTGCAGCAGCGCAGCAGGCCGATCAGCTCGAGATATTGGTAGCCGGAGGATTCGCGCTCGGGAACATGGAAGATCTCCGACTGATAGACCTCGAGCATGGTCGCGGTGGCGTAGGCGCGTTCCAGCGCGCGGCCGAGGCGGATGAACTGCCAGCCCTCGCCGTGAATCATCGTCGAATCGCCAACGCCCTGGAAGAGATGGATGCCGTCGACGATGGAAGCCAGAAAATCGCCGAGGTTGGCGGCGAACTGGGTTTGCGCGTTGGGCGAGTGGATCTGGTGAAAGAGGCGGTTGAGCCGCTGCCACTGCTCGGTAGAGATTTCTTCGCGGACCTGGCGCGCGTTTTCGCGCGCTGCGTTGACGCAATAGGTGATCGCGGCCGGATCGAGGCGGTCGAAGACCAGCTTGTGGATCATGGTGTCGAGCGAACTCTGCCATGCCATGCCGGCGGGATTGCCCAGCGCGGCGATCATCAGCCGCCAGCGGTCTTCAGCCGAAGCTCCGCCAGGATCGAGCATCAGGCTCATGGTTACATCGAGCAGGCGCGCGGTGTTTTCGGCGCGCTCCAGGTAGCGGCTCATCCAATAAAGACTGTCGGCAACCCGCGATAGCATGGTCTCTCCCTTCCGTTTGATCACAAGCAATTACTCCAGAACCCAAGTGTCTTTGCTGCCGCCGCCCTGCGAAGAGTTGACGACCAGTGAGCCTTTTTCCAGCGCGACGCGCGTCAGTCCGCCGGGCACGATGTTGATCTTGTCGCCGAAAAGGATGTAGGGGCGCAGATCGACGTGGCGCGGTTCCAGCCGGTCTCCGGCCATGCAGGGCGCGCGCGAAAAATCCAGCGTGGGCTGGGCAATGTAATTGCGCGGATTGGTCTGGATGCGGCGGGCAAACTCTTCGCGCTGGCGCGCGGTGGAATGCGGGCCGATCAACATGCCGTAGCCGCCGCTTTCGCCCACGGCTTTCACAACCAGTTTGTCGAGGTTGGCGAGCACGTGCTGGCGCTCTTTCTCCTCGCTCAACAGAAAGGTTTCCACGTTGGGCAAGATGGCATCTTCGCCGAGGTAGTAGCGGATCATGCGCGGCACATAGGCGTAGACCGCCTTGTCGTCGGCCAACCCGGTGCCGAAGGCGTTGGTCACGGTGACGTTGCCGGCGCGATAGGCGTTGAACAGGCCGGCGCAGCCCAGCGCCGAATCGCCGCGGAAGACCAGCGGATCGCTGAAGTCGTCATCGACGCGGCGGTAGATAACATCGACGCGCTTGAGGCCGTCGGTGGTGCGCATGTAGACGATGTTGTCGTGCGTCACCAGGTCGCGTCCCTCGACCAGATCGATGCCCATCTGGCGCGCCAGGTAGGTGTGCTCGAAGTAAGCGGAGTTGAAGACGCCGGGCGTGAGCAGCACGATGTTGGGTTCGGCGCGGCCCTCGGGCGCCAGCGCGCGCAGCGTGGAAAGCAGCAGCCGCGGGTAGTGCTCGATGGGGCGCACGCCGTAGCTGGAAAAAAGCCGCGGAAAGGTGCGCTTCATGACCCGCCGGTTGGTGAGCATGTAGCTGACGCCGGAGGGCACGCGGAGATTGTCTTCAAGAACCACGAACTGGCCGGAGTTCAGGCGTAGCAGATCGCTGCCCACCACGGCGATGTACACGTTGCGCGGAACCTGCAAGTCGCGCATCTGGCGGCGGTAGTGCTTGCAACTGTAAACCAGCTCGCGGGGTACCACGCGGTCGTTCAGGATTTTGGCGTCGGAGTAAACGTCGCGCAAAAAAAGATTGAGCGCGGTAATGCGCTGGGTGAGTCCGCGCTCGACGCGCTCCCACTCGGCGGCGGTGATCAGCCGCGGCAGCAGATCGTAAGGAAAGATGCGTTCGGTGCCTTCTTCGCGGCCATAGACGGTGAAGGTAATGCCCTGCGTAAGAAACGAAAGATCGGCCGATTGCTTGCGGCGCTGCAACTCGCCGGCGGGCAGGCTGGCCAGGTTTTCCGCCAGCGCGCGGTAGTGCGGCCGCAGTTCTCCGCCAGGCTCGCGCATCTCGTCGTAGGCGCGGTCAAGGGGGTAATCTCCGTAGAGAGACTCAAGTTCCAGTGAGTGTCCAGCGCTCATCGTTTGGCCAAGGTTTCTCCCGGTGAATTCAGGGAAGAGCGCCCAGACCGCACGCGGGCACACTTGCCAGGCGCCTTCTGCCTCTGCCCTGTGGGATTGTTGTAGCACGCTGGAGATAAAGGCCCCATCAGGAAACGGTGCCCGTGTTGGGCTGGGTTAAGCTAAGGAATCAGGAGATTTCAAGCCAAATGCAGGGTTTGCGCCATTTATTTCTCGGGCTGGTTTGCAGCCAGCTATTTGCTTTCACCGCCGCCGGGCAATCGCCGGCACAGAATCCACCGGCGGAAGATTTTGTCCGCGCGCATTACACCAAATACGAGTTCCGCATTCCCATGCGCGACGGCGCGCGGCTGTTCACGGCCGTGTATGTGCCCAAGGCATCGGCCTTTCCGCAAGATCCCGGACCGTACCCGTTTTTGATGGATCGCACGCCTTATAGCGTCGCGCCCTACGGCGAAGACCGCTATCCATCGCGTCTGGGCCCTTCCGACGAGTTCGAAAAGGCCGGTTACATCTTCGTCTATCAGGATGTGCGCGGGCGGTGGATGAGCGAAGGCAAGTTTGTGGAGATGCGTCCGCACATCGACCAGAAAAAATCGGCCGCCGATGTGGACGACGCCTCGGACACCTACGACACGGTGGAGTTTTTGTTGAAGCACGTGGCCAACAACAACGGCAAGGTGGGTATCTGGGGCATCTCGTATCCGGGATTTTTCACCTCGGCCTCGATCATCGACTCGCATCCGGCCATTGCCGCGGCCAGCCCGCAAGCGCCGATGACGGATCTGTTTCTGGGCGACGATTCCTACCACGGCGGTGCGTTCATGCTTTCGGCGGGCTTCGGATTCTACGGGCCGTTCTTTCACGCGCAGGAAAATCCGGAGAATGAAGAACGCGAAATTCCCTTTGAGTTTGGCACGCCCGACAGTTATCAGTACTATCTGCGCGCGGGCAACGTTGCCCATCTTGAAAAGAGCATGACGACGCCCGCCGGACTTTGGCAGGACCAGTACAAGCACGATACCTACGACGATTACTGGCAGGCACGCGATCTATCGCGGCACATGAAGAACGTGAAGTGCGCGGTGCTGGTGGTGGGCGGATGGTTTGACGCCGAGGATCTCACCGGTCCATTCAAAACCTACAACGCGATCCGTAGATTCAATCCCGAGACGCCGACGACATTGGTCGAAGGCCCCTGGGTGCATGGCGGCTGGATGCGCGGCGATGGCGACCGGCTGGGCGATGTCCAGTTCAACGCCAAGACCAGCGAGTACTTCCGCGGCCAGATACAGTTTCCCTTCTTCGAGCATTATTTGAAGGGCAAGGGCAAGGCGATGCCGGCGGCGGTGGTTTTTGAGACCGGCGCCAATGTTTGGCACAACGAGCCGGCGTGGCCGCCGCAGGCTGCCGCGGCAAAGACGCTCTACTTCCACGCCGGCGGCAAGCTGAGCTTCGATCCGCCAACGGAAGAGAAGAGCGCCGACGAGTATCTGAGCGATCCCAACCATCCGGTGCCGTTTGCCGGCTACATTACCGACACCGTGCCGCAGCGCTACATGGTCGACGATCAGCGCTTTGCCAGTGAGCGGCCCGACGTGGTGACCTACCAGACCGATCCGCTCACCGAAGATGTGACCATTGCCGGGCCCATCGCCGCGCATTTGAAGATCGCCAGCACGGCGACGGATTCGGATTTCGACGTGAAGCTGATCGATGTCTATCCCGACGATGCGCCCGATCCCGATCCTTCGCTCAACGGCAACAAACACATTCTGGGCGCGCCGCCGCTGCACATGGGCGGCTATGAGCAGTTGTTGCGTGGCGAGCCCTTCCGCGCCAAGTTCCGCAAGAGCTGGGAAAAACCGGAGCCGCTGACGCCCGGCGAAAAAACAGCCATCGACTTCACCATGCCAGATCTTTATCACACCTTCCGCCGCGGACATCGCATCATGGTGCAGGTCGAGAGCAGTTGGTTCCCGCTGGTCGATCGCAATCCGCAGATTTTCACCGATATTCCTAACGCCAAGCCGGAGGAGTTTCAGAAGGCGACCGAGCAGATCTTCCACCAAAAGGATGCGGCTTCAGGCATTGAAGTGGAGGTGCTGCCGCAGCCGTAGTGAATTGTCTTGTAACTTTCTCAATCGCTAATGGATCGCGGCGGTGATACTTATGGGCTAAGTGATAAGAAATTGCGCGAATTGGAGGCGCAGATCAGTGGATCTGGAACTGCTAAAACAGCGCGTGCATGATCCACATCTGAAAAACCAAGAACGAATACTGCTTTTATCTTTATTCTTGTAGCCAACCAGCTCAAGTTAAGGAGATAAGAAAAATTGCGCAATCGCTTGGTTTGAGAAATGTTCAACAATGGAATGTTTCTCAGTTGCTTTCACGACAACAAAGATTCGCGATCTTACTTTTTGCTGTATCCATGTCGTTTGTTGTCGCGCAGCTGATCAGCGCCGAAGAGGGGATGTGGACCTTCGGCCATCCTCCGCTGAAGCGAATCGGAGCGGGAGCATCAAACTCTAGCTTTTTTTGCACGCGCGTGTACAAAGTTAGGATTGCCGAAACTCGGCGAAGCAGCGGGTTTGGCCGTACAATCAAAATATACCCAACCGCGCGGAGGGATGGGTGAGCGGTTGAAACCGGCGGTCTTGAAAACCGTTGTGCTCGAAAGGGTACCGGGGGTTCGAATCCCTCTCCCTCCGCCAAGGCCTCTTTCCTAAATATCCGATAAAGTCCAATCCGCCAAGATAACCCAATGAAAAATAAGGTATTTATCTCCTGGTTCTATCCATGGAGGTACTATGGGAGCCGAACTCTGGCGGGGGTACTTTTGAGGGTATCTTGTTTTTCACCGGCCATGCCGGCCGACAGGTTCAGGTCCATGGCGATCGCTTTCCTTCGTGCCATTTTTGCATGCGGGTATTTGCAGATGAGCTGAGTGAGTTGCCGCGGGATCGGCCCGTTGCGTTTTCGCTTTGCGCTCGTTGCCGCGCTTTTTTCCACTACCATTAAAGATAAAGCCGGTTCATTTCCGGATCGCGGTTTTCCGCGTATCTCTATGGCACATGATGAAACCCCGCGTCTCCGATCTCACGGCCATCTTCTTTGCTGTCGCCGGTTTTACCTTTTGGGTGTTGGGTGACAGTTCCATCAAGTGGATCGGCCAATACGGCCTGCCACCGCAAGAGATTGTTGCCTTCATGGGCCTGTTCATGGCCATCGCGCTCGCATTGCAGGCTTTGGTGCGTGGCAATATGGCCAATCTGCGCCCTCGCTCCGTTGTCCGCCAGGCTCTGCGCGCCCTGCTCGACATGACCAACAACATCTGTGTCGTGATCGCACTGCGCCATCTTTCGCTCACGCTCTTTTACATCCTCGTTTTCACTTCGCCGCTGGTCATCGCCGTGCTCTCGGCGCACTTTCTTGGCGAGCGGATCACGGCGAAAAAATCCCTGGCCCTGCTAATCGGATTTGCCGGAGTGGTCGTCGCCGTTGCGCCCTGGTCTCACACGCAGCGCGTCGATCTTATCGGCCTAGCCAGTTGTCTGGTCTGTGTCTCTTGCTTTTCAGTGAATATGGTCTGGTCGCGCGTTCTTACGCGCACGGAGCCGCCAGAGAGCCTTGCCTTTTGCTCCGGTTTGGTGACGGCTATCGCCGGCATGGCGCTTACCAGCCTACACCCCCGCCCGCTTACACCTAAACTTTGGTTGGCTTTGATTCTTATGGGAATCTTCTGCGCCGCCGGCACGCTCAGCTTTTATGTCGCCGTCAAGCACACCTCGGCCAGCAATGTTTCACAGTACCACTACACTCAATTGCTGACCGGCGCGCTGGTCTCCTACCTTGTCTGGCACGATCGCCCCGGTCTTTCCATGATTGCCGGCGGCACGCTCATTCTCGGTTCCGGTGTGCTGATCGCTGTGGCAGCGCGCCGCGCACAGCCCGGGGCAATTGTTTTCGGACAATAGGTTCTATTCTTCGCCGGTTTTGTGGTGCGGCATCACGCCACGAGCGACAAGCACCAGACCGCCGACCAACAAGACTAGCAGAATGATGGTGTGAAACAGGCTCAACGGTTGGAAGAAAATATGTAGGTTGGCGATGACGCCGGCGAAGATGAATAGCGCACCCGCGGCGGTCAGCAGCCAGCCGATGATGCTCTTGCCGCGCCAAAAGAGGATTCCGACGCCAAAAAGCATGGGCAGCAGAGTGATTCCGAAGGTGTTGCCGCCCCAGAAGCTCCAATACGAGCCGACCACGGAGACCTGATTTAGAAATAGATAGCCGCCTACGCAAGCCATGACAAAACCCAATAGAAAATGGCCGAATCCGCCGGGCGTGCCGCCGGCATCGTACAACGATCTGTTTTCCATGGGCAAGAGTGTAACAGAGTACAAGGGGAAGTATGCTTTGCTTTTGGTGCCAAAGGGTGGGACCGGCAGAATAAGACGCAAATTATTTATTCCAATGATGTTGCTATACAGCTCTGAACCTGAACCGGTTACAGGTGGCAGATGGTATTCCCGCCAGTGAACGGCGATGAAATAGATTGCGTATAAGAAAGAGAATGGGATAGGATGGCGGAAAATAGGCCGAATTCTGTGCGATATGCTACTTGTTGCCGGTAATTTTGGCGTTACCCGTTCCTGTGCCCCGTCTGGCAGAAGCAAATGTCCAGCGCGGATTTACTCCATGCGGATATTGATATGGACGGGAGGAGTTAGGCATGACCGAAAAACACGGTATTCTCGATGCGCTGAAGCATGTTGCGTTTGAAGACGATCCGGAGCCAGCGCCCAAGCATCCACCAGCAGTACATCTGCAGCCGGCTATGGCTGCACCTGCTTTTATGCCGGCCGCCGAGCCTGCCTTCGTGCCTGCCGGGGAGCCATCGTTCGCGCCGGCGGCGGTTGCCGTCAACGCGCCGATCGACGCCGGCGTGGTACCGGATAATGATTCGGTCTATCAGATGATTTTGTCGAAGACCGACTTTGAAAAGACCGACGTTGCCGTCACCATCCACAAGTATCTCGATCCGCTGAAGGCGATTCCCGATACGGTGATGCCCTCGAATGTGAAATTCAAGACGGCGGTCCTGCAAGCTTCGGCGCAGGCCGGGCTGAACGAGGATGGCATTTTAGAGGTCTTCGACAAGCTGGCCGGGCAGCTCGAACAGGAAAAAAACACATTTACCGGCAAGGCGCAGCAGTTCGCCGAACGCGAGGTAACGGGAAGGCAAGAGCGGATTCGCCAGATCAGCGAACAGATTACCGAACTGCAGCAGGAACTGGCCAAATTATCCAATGAACTGGTGGATGCCCAGGGCAAGGCTGCTCATGCCGAAGGCCAGTTCGAGGCCGCTATTCAACGCCGCGCCAGCGAAATTGCGCAACAAAAAATGTTGTACACCACCCTTTTGAAAGGGTAAGAGGAACTCATGGGGCTTTCGCCTGTCACTCCCAGCTTTACATCCAACCTGCAGGGTTATACACCGAAGTCGTTCTGGAAGCGCCCCGAGGGGCCTTTTGGAATGGTGGTGCTGGCGGGAATTGTTCTCGCCGGCGGTTACGCGCTTTATACGGTGCTGCCCTACATCATCACGTTGTTGCAGGACACGCTGCATGCGGCGATTCTGGCCGGCATTCTGGTGGCCATTCTCTGGCTGGTCTTCAATCCCACCTTCCGGACCGCGGTCAGCAATCTCTTCCAGAATGCGGTGCGCTGGTTTGCCTCCTGGGTGGTCGAGACCGATCCCATCGGCATTTTGCGCAACAACCTCGACGATATGAAGAAGGCCAAGTACCAGCTCGACCAGACGCTGGAGCGCTTTGCCGGCAGCGATGAGCGGTTGCAGCGCTCGATCTCCGCCAAGAACGATGAGATCAATACGCTGGGTCACAAGGCGCAAAAGGCGCAGCAGATGGCCGCCGCGGCCGCCGATCCCATGGAGCGCGAGCGGCTCTCGTTGGAGCGGCAGACATTTCTGGAGCAGGCCGGCATGCTGATGCAGGGCGTCAAGCAGTTGCAGGCGCTCGAAGAGCAGACCTCGAAGATGTTGAAGACCTTTCAGCACTGGTCGCAGATCGCCGACAGCAAGATTCAGCGCACCGAGAACAAGGTCAACTTTTTGGCCGAGCAGCGCAAGATGATTCTCGACGCCAAGGCCACGCTCGGCATGGGCCAGCAATTGCTGAGGGGCAATCCCGAGCAGTTGAAGATGGTGGATATGGCGCTGGAGTATCTGGAAGACGATACCTCGCGCACGCTGGGCGAGATTCGCGAGTTTTCGCGCTATACCGACAAGCTGCTGACCGACGACCAGATCGAGTCGGGCGCTGCCGCCGACGACGCAGCGGCCAAGTTTGCCGAGTTCAACCAGAAATTGCTCACGGCCGGCAATCAGCCGGCGGGCGCCGACATGATTCATATTCCCGGCATGGAAGCGCCGGAGCCGTTGAAGATGCCGGCAACGATCAGCAGCGTATCCGCCTCCGGAACCAAGTCCGGCAGCGATTACGACAGCATGTTCAAGTAGTAGAACCGCAGTAGTTTTTTGAGGAATCCAGAGATGCCGCGCTTAAAACCGCAAGCCAAAATCTTTCTGATCGCCGTCGGCGCCGGAGCCATTGTCTTCGGCCTTCGTGCCGCCATGCAACATGGACTGATTCCCACACCGGGCATCATGAAATCCATTGTAGCCAGCCGCGTCGATCTGCCTCCGCAGCAGGAGGCGCAGGTCGCCAACGTGCAGGCTCTGCCGTATCCGTCGTCGGCTCCGGCCAATGTGGCCGCGCCGCACATGCAGTTCGACGTGTGGGAGTGGAACGCGATGTTCTCGCTGATCTACGCCAACGGCGGCCCGCAAACCACCAAGGGCTCGCTCAATGAGAAGTATGGCGTGAACCTGACGCTGCATCGCGAGGATTCCAACTCGCAGATGAAGGCCGACCTGCTGGCCTGCGCCAAGCAGTTGCACGACGGCGAGAAGATCTGCTCATCCGGCGCTGAAGCTATTGTGGTCATGGGCGACAGCGGCGGACAGTGGCTGGCCGATCTTAATCCGCAGTTGAAGAAGCTGGGGCCGGATTACCAGGCCGTGATCATCGGTGCCGTGGGCCGCTCCAACGGCGAAGACGCGCTGCTGGGACCGGCCGAGTGGAAGTCCAATCCGCAGACCATGAAGGGCAAGACCGTGGTCGGCGTGATTCGCGACGGCGACTGGAACATCGCGCTGAACTTTCTGGGCTCGAACGGGCTGAAGAACAATCCCGACCTGAAAACCTACGATCCCGACGCGGTGAACTGGATTGCCGCTCCCGACGAGGATTACATCAAGGCCGTGACCGAGGTGTATGTTCCCAACCGCTGCGAAGACCGCAAGGTGGTGAAGGACGGACGGCCGACCGGCGAAACCAAGAACGTTTGCCCCGACGGCGTCGTGACCTGGACGCCAGGCGACGAGCAAGCGGTTCATGGCCGCCCCGGCACGGCAAAGATCGTCTCTTCGCACGAGTACGCCTCGCAGATGCCGGCCGTGATTCTGGGCATCAAGAAGTTCTTCAACGACAATCGCGACGAGATCAGCGGACTGCTGGCCGCCAGTTTCCAGGCCGCCGATCAGGTGAAGGCCTTCGACGCCGTGCGCAAGGCCGCCGGCGAGATGTCGGCCAAGCTCTACAACGACCAAAACGGAGAGTACTGGCACAGCTACTACAACGGCGTGAAGGATCCGAAGACCGGGCAGCTTCTGGGCGGCTCGGCGGTCTTCAATCTGGAAGACAACGTGAACTACTTCGGACTCGACGGCAAGCATAACAACAACATGCGCGCCACCTACGAGACCTTCGGCAAGATTGACGTGCAGAACTATCCGGCGCTCTTCAAGGACAATCCCATTCCTCCCTACAAGGAAGCAGTGGATACCTCGTTCATTTTCGCGGCGCAGTCGGTGCTGAACACCGGCGGCGTGCAGGGCGCCAGCGCTGAAACCGTCGACTACGCCCAGGAGGCGTCGTCGGGCAGCGTGCTCGGCCACAAGGCGGTCTACATCAACTTTGCCAGCGGCTCCGATCAGCCGTTGCCCGATAGCATTCCCACGCTCAACGAGTTGAAAGACTCGCTGGCGATCAACTCGCAACTGGCGTTGCAGATCGATGGCTATACCGATAACGCCGGCAGCGACGCGGTCAACATTCCGCTGAGCGACAAGCGCGCCCTGGCCGTGAAGGCCTACTTCCAGCGCGTCGCGCCGCTCAGCTTCCCCGAAAGCCGCTTCAAATCGGTGCAGGGCCACGGTTCGCAAAACCCGATTGCCTCCAACGGCTCGGCCAGCGGCAAGGCGCTCAACCGCCGCGTCGAAATTACACAGATCGGCCAATAAAACCTAAATCGCGGAGAGGTGAAGATCTCTCCGCGATTTTTCTGTCTTGAGCAGGCATTCATGACTTCCATCTTGCAGGTCTTTTCTCCGAACGCGGTCCTCAATAAAACCACCGCCCGCATTCTCATTGCCGGCGAAGCGGCACTGGCGCTGCTGATCTGGATCTTCAGTCCCTTCGTTCTGTTGCCCAAGCCCACTGAGGTTCTGAACTCGCTGGGCGAGTTGTGGCAGCAAGGTCTCGGCGCGGAACTGATCACCAGCTTCTATCTGAACCTTCAGGCCATCGCGCTGGCCACGTTGATCAGCCTGTTGCTGGCCTATTCGACAAGCATGCCGGTCTTCCGTCCGCTGGTCTCGCTGCTCAGCAAACTGCGCTTTCTCTCTCTCGTCGGACTGACCTTTGTCTTCACCATTCTGGCCAAGAGCGGCCATGAGCTGAAGCTTTCTTTGCTGGTCTTTTCCGTCACAGTGTTCTTTGTCACCGGCATGGCCGATGTGATCGATGCCATTCCCAAAGAGATCTTCGACCTGGCGCGCACGCTGCGCATGGGCGAGTGGCGCGTGGTCTGGGAGGTTGTCGTTCTCGGGCAATTCGACAAGGCCTTCGATGTGCTTCGCCAGAATGCGGCCATCGGATGGATGATGCTGACCATGGTGGAGGGCATTGTGCGCTCCGAGGGCGGCGTGGGCACGGTACTGCTGGACGAGAACCACCACTTCCGTTTGGCCGCGGTCTTCGCCATTCAATTTACGATTCTCGCGCTGGGCCTGATGCAGGACTACGGCATTGGCCTGATCAAGAACATCGTTTGTCCCTACGCATCCCTGCGACTGGAGCGGAAATAATGGGCAATACTCCATACAGTTTCGGCAACACCCTCCTGCGCGTCGATAACGTCTCGCTCGAATACGACGGCCGGGCGGTTTTGCGCGATGTCAGCGCCGAGGTGCGCGACATCATCGTTCCGGGCACCGTCAAAGGCCAGGTGGTAGGCATTCTCGGGCCCTCGGGATGCGGCAAAACCACACTCTTCCGCATCATCGCCGGCTTGCTGTCGCCAACCCGCGGCCGGGTCTCCGTCAATGGATTCGATCGTCCGGTCAAGGCCGGCGAGGTGGGCGTGGTGGCGCAGAGTTATCCGCTCTTCGAGCATCGCACGGTGCTCAGCAACCTGATGCTGGGCGCACGCCGCAAAGATCCTAACGAAAGCGTGGCGCGCGATCATGTGATGACGCTGCTCAGGGATTTCGAGCTGGACGACAAGTTCAATCTCTATCCCGCCCAGCTTTCCGGCGGCCAGCGCCAGCGCTGCGCCATCATTCAGCAGATTCTTTGCAGCGACCACTTTCTGCTGATGGACGAGCCTTTTTCCGGACTCGATCTGGTGATGCTGGAGAAGACTTGCGAGCTGATCTCCAAGGTCTCTGATATGGACGACCTGAACACGATCATCGTGGTGACGCACGACATTGTCGCCGCCTGTTCGGTGGCCGATCACCTCTGGTTGATGGGGCGCGAAACCGGCCCCGACGGAACGCCGTTGCCCGGTTCGCGCATTGTGAAACAATACAATCTGATCGATCTGGACCTGTGCTGGAAACCGAACGTGGCCAGCACACCGGCGTTCAATAATTTTGTCCATCAGGTCAAAGAGGAATTCAGGAGACTATAACCGTGAGCGAGAAAAAGGAAATCGAGCTGCTTGTTTGTAAATGCAAGTCCTGCACCCACTGGGAGATTGGCAAGGATGTGCTGATCTGCAAGACCTGCGGTTTGACGCTGCCCGCCAAGATCACTGTCGACGACCATCACATGCTGCATTGGGTCAAGCACGAGCGGTAAGACCGAGCGCCGTGCGATGATCGATTCCGCGGCGCAACAAACATTCTTTGCACACCGTCTGTTCACCTACCCCTCTTCTTCCAGCTCTTCCGGAGCGAAGAAGAGGGGCTAGTTTTTTCGTCGCCGGCCTCAATTCGGCTGTTTGGCTTTGATTTGAGGTCTCATCGTGCCCTCGGCGAAGAGCGTGTGCATCAAGCTCTTGGCGAAGCGGGGGGGCGGGTCCATGGCCAGGTCCGGGGCGTCGATCATGGTCATCGCCGTCGGCGCGGCGTCGAAGGCGGTGTCAACCATCCGCGATTTACTTGTGGCCTCATGGCGCAGGCGGGCAGCCGCGTTGCGTACCGCGATCACGATTCCCCGCGGGCGATTCTCGGTGTCGCTGGGAACGGAGACGGTGAGATCGACGCGAATCTCCTCGTCGTTGGCATTGGTGAGCGTGCAGCAAAAGTACTCGGAATCGCCGTTGGCGGCCTGGGCCAGATCGCGGATCTCGCGGTCCGATTCGTCGCGCAAGTGAATCAGCTCGGCCAAGGGCCTGCCATAGGCCGAGCGTAGGGGCAGGCCGGCCAGCGCTTCCATGGCGGTATTCATATAGCGCACGTGGCCCTCCATGGAGATCAACAGCAGCCCGTCATGGCAGGCGTCGATGGCGGTCATCATCTCGTTGTGGGCGGATCTTTCCTTGGTTTCTACATGCGTTCTCGACAGCGCCAGCTCAATGGTGGCGGCCAGTTCGCGGGAACGGAAGGGCTTAGTCAGGTAGCCCAGGGCCATCTCTTTCGCGGCCCGGGCGATGGTGCGCTCGTCGCTGAAGGCGGAAATGAAGATGACGGGGGTGAAGAACCATTTGCGCAGAATCTTGGCGGCTTGTATGCCGTCCATGCTGCCGGCAATGGAGATGTCCATCAAAGCCAGTTGTGGCCGATGCTTCTCGACCGCGACCAACGCCTCTTCGGCGCTTTCCGCGATGCCGGCGACGCGATAGCCCAACTCTTCCACGGCCTGTTGCAGATCGAGCGCAACGATGGGCTCGTCTTCGACGATGAGAATGGTCCCCTGCTTCATCCCAAGCTCCTCGCACCGCAATGGAGTAGCGTGGCCCGGACGGCGCGGATTGTCCTCAAGAGGGTATTCGTCGCGTCTGGCGCGGAGCTTCAATCGTGTCCAAAACTGAGACCCCGGGAGTAACCAGTGCGCGGCAAGGCCAGGGAGAGAGCCGTACGATATCTGAAGTGTGACGGCAGGGGCGGAGGCCGGCGATTTTACGGGCGATTTTATGTACGGGCTAAAGGCCGTACCCTGCAAAGATGACGAGGACAGTAATGCCCCTAGTTCAGCCGTGCTAGATCGGTTTCGATGCAGCATCCGCCCCGGTTGCTGAAAACCAGCTCTCCGCCCAACTGGTGCGCAAAACTGGCGGCCAATTGCATCCCCATCGAAGTGCAATTGCGGGGATCGAACCCGGCGGGCAAGCCACGGCCGTTGTCGCAGATCTTCAACCGGATACTGCCATTTTGCCGATGGACACGAATGTCGATACTGCCGCCTTCCTCTTCGGAAAGGCCATGTTTCAAGCAATTGGAGATCAGTTCGTGGACGAGCATACCAAAGGGGACGGCGTGTTCCAAGGTTAATTGGATGGGAACGGCCTCTACGTTCAACTTGACGCGTTCCGAAGGCACGCGGCTGGAATCGATGGCGCCATGGGCCACGTCGTGCAAAAAGACAGGCAATTGCAAATGGGTCAGATCGGAGGAGGTATAGAGCTTTTCGTGCACCATGGCCATGATGTGCACGCGCTCGATGATGCTCTTCAGCACCGTGTCCGGCGTATGAGAAGCCATGCGCCGGGCGCCAAGGTTGATCAAGCTTTGCACTACTTGCAGGTTGTTCTTGACGCGATGGTAGACCTCGCGCAGCAGCGCATCTTTTTCGCGCAGCTCGCGCGTCAGTGTGTTGACGGTGGTCTCAAGCTCCTGATTTTTTCGCCGTAGTTCGGCAGAGCTTTCATCTGCGTATGGGCATGGTTCGGACGAGAAAACCGGCGCTGCCGGTTGCGAGTCCGCTAGATCCTTCGTCTTTTTCATCATGATTCCCCCCACAGCTTGATGCAAACCCAGCACAAACCCGCGCAGGCGGATAGGCCTCATTTGTAACCATCGGCGGTTGCACCTCTTCGGCTTTCCGAAAAGACCTTCGATGTGGCGGCCGGTCAGCAGGTACAACAGGGATGAATCCAGGGAAAGTGCAGTGTTAGGGGGAGTTGTCCGGGAATTTCTTTCGCTCCGCAGAGCTTGCCATGCTTACGCCCTCCATCATAGGCCTTTGCGAAGGGCCTGCGGAGAAATAATCGCCATGCTGCGGCTGGCGGGAAGGCGCGATCTGCGATGGGCGCAAATGCCGGGGCCAGCCCGGCGCCCGGCAGAGCGGCATATTGATCCGGCCCTTATGGAGGGCAACCCGGTTTGGGTGCCCCGCCTTCGCGAGGCTATTGTTTTTGTTGCCAGTGTGGAGTAGAACGATGCCGGTCTTGGGGGCCGGATCAATAAGACGAGGCTGCGACATGCGGCGGTAGGATAGGAAGCAGAGGAAGATCCGATGTATCTGGTTCACGTGCATGTACGCGTCAAGCCCGAGTGTGTGGATGAATTCAAGCAGGCGACGATTGAAAACGCCAGCGCCAGCATTCACGAGCCGGGGATCGCGCGCTTCGATCTGATGCAGCAGCAGGATGACGCAGCGCGCTTCATGCTGGTGGAAGCCTATCGCTCGCCAGAGGCCGCGGTGGCGCATAAAGAGACCGCGCACTACGCCAGGTGGCGCGACCGGGTGGCGCCGATGATGGCCGAGCCGCGCACCAGCGTGAAGTTCGATGCCGTTTATCCCGATCCCAAGGACTGGTAGAGAACATGCATTTTGAATTTGCGACGGCGACGCGGATTGTGTTTGGCGAGGGCACGGCGGCAACGGTGCCGGAGTTGGCGGGCGGTCTGGGCCGGTGGCCTCTGGTGGTGACAGGTAGCAAGGCCGAACGCGCGGACTGGCTGATTTCGGCGCTGGGGGCGGAGAGCTTTGCGGTGGCCGGCGAGCCCACCGTCGAGCTGGTGCGTTCGGGCGCGCGTCAGGCGCGTCAGGCCGGTTGCGATGTCGTGATTGCTGTCGGCGGCGGCAGCGTGATCGATGCCGGCAAGGCGATTGCCGCCATAGCCACCAACGGCGGGGAGCCGCTGGATTTTCTGGAGGTGGTGGGCAAGGGCCGCGCCATGGAGGCTGCGCCGCTGCCGTTCATCGCCGTACCCACCACGGCGGGAACGGGCAGCGAGGTGACGCGCAATGCCGTGCTGGGTTCAACCGAGCATGGCGTGAAGGCCAGCCTGCGCAGTCCGTCGATGCTGCCGCGCGTGGCCGTGGTCGATCCCGAACTGACCTATGGCTTGCCGCCGGCGATTACGGCCAATACCGGACTCGACGCGCTGACGCAGCTGATCGAGCCCTACGTTTGCTCGCGCGCCAATCCGCTGGTGGACGCGCTTTGTGTCGAGGGAATCGGACGGGCAGCCGGGGCGCTGCGCCGGGTTTATCACGATGGCTCTGACCAGGAGGCGCGGCGCGAGATGGCGCTGGCCAGTTTGTTGGGCGGCCTGGCGCTGGCCAATGCCGGGCTGGGAGTGGTGCACGGTTTCGCGGCGCCGCTGGGCGGCTCGTGGAAAGCTCCGCATGGCGCGCTCTGCGCGGCGCTGCTGCCGCACGGCATCGCCGCCAATATTGCCGCATTGCGGGCGCGCGCGCCGCAGCATCCGGCCCTTGACCGCTACGCCGCGGTGGCGCGGCTGTTGACCGGCAGAAACGAGGCCCAGGCCGAGGACGGCATCGAGTGGCTGCGCACGCTGGTGGACGAACTGAAGATTCCTTCGCTGCGCGGCTGGGGGATCGGCGAAAAAGATTTGCCGGCGGTGGTTGAAAAGGCCGCCCGCGCCAGCAGCATGAAGGCCAACCCTATCGTGCTTACGCAAGAGGAATTGCTGGCGGTGGTGACGGCGGCGCTTTAGAAAATATCTTCGATCGTATGCAGAGAGAAAACTTCCCTCAGAGGCTAAAGCCCGCGACAGGGTGGGCTATTTTACGTACGGCCTGAAGGCCGTACCCTTCAAAGCCAGTTTTTTGAGCGGCTTCCTGAAGAAGATTTCCTCTAAAAGCCTGCGTCTATTTTGCCTTCGGCCAGTTCGATTTTTTGGGTGGCGGGCAGGTTGATTCGCGGATGATCAGCTCGGGCAGGACCGTGATGAAGGGTTGCGGCTCTTCTTTGGCGCGCACCCGTTGCAGCAGGGTTTGCGCGGCGATCATCCCCATCTGATGTAGTGGCTGGCGGATGGTGGTGATGCTGGGATTGTTGAAGGCCGCGTTCTGAATATCGTCGAAGCCGACCACGGAGATGTCTTCAGGCACGCTGAGCCCGTGGTCGCGAATGGCGCGAATGGCGCCGATGGCGGCGATATCGTCGTAGCAGACCAGGGCGGTGAACGGGGTCTGGCTTTTGAGCAGTTGACAGGCCGGCTCAAAGCCCAGCTCGGGAGTGGAGATCAGCGAGCTGAGTTGCACGGTCAGCTCGGGCCGTACGGTGAGGCCCATCTCTTTGGCTACGGCGTTCAGGCAGGCCCAGCGCTCGTCGGCGTCGGAGCTGTGGCTGCCGCCGCGCATGAAGGCGATGCTGCGGTGGCCCAGTTGATAGAGATGGCGCAGGGTGAGTTCGGCGGCCCGGCGCTGGTCCAGAACCACGTTGGTGACGCCGGGAAACTGGCGGTGGCCGGCGACGATGACGGCGGGAATCTTGAGCCGGTGCTGCAGAACGGTATCGATGAGGATGAAGCCCTCGACCGAGCGCTCCATCAACATGCGCGGGTATTGCTCGATCAGGTCGGGCTTGCGGCGATGGCTGGCGGTCAGATAAAAGTAGCCGGCCTCGATCAGCGATTCTTCAACGCCGGTGAGCACCTGTGCCGAGTAGCTGTCGCTCAACTCGGGCACCAGCACGCCCACCGAATAGCTCTGCTGCTTGCGCAGTGAGCGGGCATAAAAGCTGGGCCTGTAATCGAACTTTTCCGCCGCGGCCCGGACCCGCTCGCGGGTCTCCTGGGGGATGGCGCGCACGCCGGGCGCGTCGTTGAGCACCAGTGAGATGGTGGCCGGCGACAGATTCAGATATTCGCCCAGGATGCGCAGATTGACCGGCTGGCCGGGTTCCAGCCGGCGTCCTGCTGTTGCCTTCTTAACCATTTCATCTTGTTGTAGCACAATCCTCTGCTTCCAGTGCAGGAGTGTTGGCCGCAACCTTGGCGGTATCCACTTCGCGCTGGCTCAGCCGGTCGTACCAGGTGAACTTGAGAATGGCCGAAGCCACCAGAACGATGGCAAGGGCGATGGCCGCGCGGCCGGTCTCCCAGGTCACGACGTAGACGGGCAGGGCCACCAGCGCGATCTGCCAGACGATACCCACGGCGACGTTGAACATGTCGCGGGCAAAGTCCTTGTTGGGCTGGAAGCTAGGATCTTCGGCCAGCACCTTGCGGTAGACCGGTCCCCAGAAACCCCACGGCCGCACGCGCCGGTAAAAGTCCTTGAGCACGGCGTCGTCTTCCGGTTTAGTGAGCAGTGTGCCCGCCAAGCAGCCGATCAGAGACAGGATAAGCACCAGCGGAAAGACGATGGCCACCTCTTCGTTGATGGAGTAGGTGGTGAGCAGATGGTTCACGAAGGGATTGTTGTGAATCAGGTGGGTGGTGTTGGCGTCGATCACGCAGCCCACCGAGGAGCCGATGCCGGCTACCATGCCCCAGAAGTAACCAAAGCCGTTGAAGCGCCACCAATACCACTTGAGCACGTTCGAAGCCGTGTAGCCAGCCCACAGGCCGCTGACGATCCACAGCACCACGCTGTTGACCGAGGTTACGTTCCAGCCGATGAGCACGCCGATGACGACCACCGCGAACGAGCTGAGGTAGCTGAGCCGCACATAGGTTTTGGCAGGTGCGTTGGGGCGGATGTAGCGCTTGTAGATGTCGTTGACGAAGTAGGGCGGGGCGGCGTTGACGGTGGCGGCAAAGTTGGCCATGAAGGCCGCCAGCAGTCCGGCGATCAGCAGGCCCAGCAAACCGGTGGGAACAAAGCGGCCCAGCGTGTAGGGCAGCACCAGTTCGAAGTCCATGTTGGCGCCCATGGAGCGGATACTGTCGCTGAAGAAGACCGCGGCCAGAATGGTAAGCCCGGCGGTGAGAAAGTAGCGGGGGAAGGTGAGCACGATGTTGACCCAGGCGCTCATCAGCGAAGCCTCGCGGGGATTGCGGCTGGAGAGGATGCGCTGCATGTCGTAGTTGGGCGCCGGTCCGGCGGCTGAAATCAGCACGCCCTTGAAGAACAGCATCATGATGAGGAAGCCGAAGAGTCCGTAGCCGTCCTGGGCGATCTTGGCGCTGGTGGCCGGGATCAGCGTTGACCAGTCCAGGTTCAGGTTCCAGCCGAAGAATAGATTATCCCAGCCGGCGGGGACGAACTTTTGCAGAGCGCCCGGCGCCACCCTGCTCATGGCGATGATGCCCACCGCGAACGAGGCCACCGAGAGCACGCAGAATTGCAGCACCTCGGTGATGACCACGCTGATCATGCCGCCCTTGATCACGTAGATGGCCGTGATCAAGATGAGAATGAGCGCGTAAACGTTGGGCGAGAGATGCCAAGGCAAAAACGTGGCCGCGAACTTGCCGATGCCTTTGAATCCGTAGCTGAAGAAGCCGATGATGCTGATAAAGGCATAGATGACCACGATCAGGTGCGACAGTTGCGCACCGCGGCCGGTGCCGAAGCGCGTCTTGATCCATTCGGCGCCGGTCATGACCTTTGAGCGCCGCAGCCACGACGACAGATAGACCATCAAAAAGATCTGGTTGAAGGTGGGCCAGAGCCAGGGAATCCAGATGCTCTTCAACCCGTAGACGAACATCCAGTAGACCAGCAGCATGGTGCCGCTGATGTCGAACATGCCCGAGGCGTTGGACAGGCCCAGCACATACCAGGGCAGCTTGTTGCCGCCCAGAAAATAGGCCGTCATGTCGCGCGAGGCATAGTGTGAAACCCAGTAGCCAACCAGCAGGGTAAAAAGCAGATACGCAACGATAATCCCGATATCCAAAGCCTGTAACTGCATCGATCTTCCCCTATCTCAACCGAATCGATCTAAGCGGCCATACGCTACTCAAACAATTTAGCTCGTTGCCGGGTAGGCGACAAACGCCCTTGTTGGTTGACCGCCGCTTCGAGTATAATCGCGCTTCGCCCTCTTGAGTAGTTTATTTTTTGCCCTGCAAAAACGTTTCAGTACGTTTTTTACGCGGAAAGGGATCCGCCGCGCGGCTTCAAAAAAAGGAAGAAGAGGAAGTGCCATGAAGTTCGGGTATTTCGACGACCGCAATCGGGAGTATGTCATCACCCAGCCCGATACGCCGCTACCATGGATTAATTATCTAGGCTGCGAAGAGTATTTCGGTATCATCTCCAATACCGCCGGCGGCTACTCGTTTTACCGCGACGCGCGGTTGCGCCGGCTTACCCGGTACCGCTACAACAACACGCCGGCCGACACCGGCGGCCGCTACGTCTATCTTCGCGACCAGGCGTCGGGCCACTACTGGTCGCCCTCCTGGCAGCCGACCCGCCACCCAGCCGAGGCCTACAGCTGCCGCCACGGCATGGGCTATTCGGTGATCGGTTCGGCTTACGAAGGCATCGAGGCGCACACCCGCTACTTTGTGCCGCTCGGTGAAAACCTGGAGATCTGGCAGTTGACGGTCACCAACCGGCGGCCAGTGGCGGCGCGCATCTCGGCCTTTGCCAGCGTCGAGTTCTGCCTGTGGGATGCTCAGGACGACGCCACCAACTTTCAGCGCAACTACTCGACCGGTGAGGTTGAGGTGGTTGATGGCGTCATCTACCACAAGACCGAGTACCGCGAGCGGCGCAATCACTTTTCCTACTTCGCCTGTTCGGAGAAGACCGCGGCCTTCGATACCAGCCGCGATGCCTTTCTCGGCCCATATAACGGCTGGGACCGGCCGGCCACTGTTGCCGCCGGCAAGCTGACCAACTCCATTGCTCACGGCTGGGCGCCGGTCGGCGCGCATCAGATCGATCTGGAACTGGCCGCCGGCGAATCGCGACAGATTATTTTTCTGCTCGGATATCAGGAGAATCCGAGGGACAAAAAATTCGATCCACCCGGTTCGCAGACCCTCGACAAGCGGCTGGTGCGGCCCACGATTGTCAAATACCTGAAGGCCAGCGAGGCCGACGCGGCCTTTGCCCGCCTGGGCGAGTACTGGGCAGGCCTGCTGGGCATCTTCCAGGCCGATACGCCCAGCGAGCACGCCAATCGCATGGTCAACATCTGGAATGCCTACCAGTGCATGGCCACCTTCAACATGTCGCGCTCGGCCTCGTCGTTCGAATCCGGCATTGGCCGCGGCCTGGGCTTCCGCGACTCCAATCAGGATCTGCTGGGCTTTGTGCACATGGCGCCCCGGCGCGCCCGCCAGCGCATTCTCGATCTGGCTGCGACACAACTGGAGACCGGCGGCGCCTATCACCAGTACCAGCCGCTGACCAAGCGTGGCAACAACGATATCGGCGGCGGCTTCAACGACGATCCGCACTGGCTGATTGTGGGCGTCGCGGCGTATCTGAAAGAGACCGGCGACGCCAGCATTCTTACCGAGCCGGTGACCTACGATAATCAGCCGGGCAGCGAAAAGCCGCTCTACGACCACTTGCAGCGCAGCTTCCGCTACACGCTCGAACGGCTGGGGCCGCACGGGTTGCCGCTGATCGGCCGCGCCGACTGGAACGATTGCCTGAATCTGAACTGTTTTTCCGACACCCCCGGCAACAGCTTTCAGACCACGACCAATCAGGATGGCAAGGTGGCCGAATCGGTCTTCATCGCTGGCCTGTTTGTCTACGCAACGCGCGAGCTGGCGGCGATTGCCACCCATTACGGTCACGCGGATGAAGCGCCCGGCTACCTGGCCGCGGCGGAAAAGATGGAGCAGACCATCGTCGAACATGGCTGGGACGGCGAATGGTTTTTGCGCGCCTACGATCACTTCGGCGCCAAGGTCGGCTCCAAGGAGTGCGAAGAGGGCAAGATCTTTATTGAGTCGAATGGCTTTTGCGGGCTGGCTGGCATCGGTCTGAAAGACGGCAAGGCCGCCCAGGCGCTGGATGCGGTGCGCAAGCATCTGGCCACCGAGCACGGCATCGTGGTGCATCAGCCGGCCTACTCGCGCTACTACCTGCAACTGGGCGAGATCTCATCGTATCCGCCTGGCTACAAGGAAAACGCTGGCGTCTTTTGCCACGTGAACCCCTGGGCGATGATCGCGGAAACGCGATTGGGCCGCGGCGACGAGGCCTTCGATTATTACCAGCGCATCAACCCCTCGGCCCGCGAAGCGATCAGCGAGGTGCACCGCTGCGAGCCCTATGTCTACGCGCAGATGATCGCCGGCAAGGATGCGCCGACCTTCGGCGAGGCCAAAAACTCCTGGCTCACCGGCACGGCGGCCTGGAACTACTACGCCATCGTGCAGTGGATTCTGGGGATTCGCCCGGCCTACAACGGGCTGGAGATTGCACCGGTGATTCCCGTTGCCTGGAGCGGATTCAAAGCCACGCGCGTCTTTCGTGGTGTGACCTTCGATATTTCCATCGCGCGCAAAGGGCCGGGCAATCGCATCGCGCTCACCGTCGATGGACAGCCCATCGACGGGAATCTGGTGTCCCTACCACAGGACGGACAAACAGCGGTCACGGTGGTGGGCGAACTGAGCTAGCGTAGTTCGCCAGCCGGATTGAAGGCGAAACCCGCAAAGGCGTGGCCCGAGGCCAATGCCTCGCGCACCGCCTGCGGATTGGCGCCGGCCGTGACCTCGGTTGCGATGAGCAGATGCAGCGCCTCGGCCGGCGTGGTCTTCTCCGGCAGACGGAAGATCCACGGCACGTTGGTGGTCGTCAGCCTGCGGTCGCCGCTGAGCGCCAGCACAGGCACAAAACACTTCAGCGAGAGCTGCTCGGCCAGATGCGCGGCATCGTCGCTGAGCGCGATGACGGCCAGCGCACGATCGTCCACCATGGCATGAACCAGATCGTTGGAGGCGGCCCACACCGGCCAATTCGCCGCGCGCCAGTTGGCATCGCTGCCCACCGGCAGCAGCTTCCATGACCGGCCATGCGCTCCGGCCAGCGCCGCTTGCATTTGATCCGACTGCGCAATCTTCTCCGCGTCAGGTCCAAAAACAACCACGCGCACCGGACCATCCGGTACATCCGGCCGTTGCGGTCCGGCATAATCGATGCTGTTTTCGTCGATGCGCGCATAGGGCACCGGCGGCGCAGTTTCTTTCTCTGGCTGCGGAGCGACATGCGAGGCCGCTGTCTGCTTGCTCATCTTGGCGATCCGGTAGGTGATCGCGCCATTGTGCACCGTGCCCAGATACATGGGCGCGACGTTTTTCTGGTTGGGATCGAAGACCATGTGGCCGGTGACGCCGTCGTACTCTTCGATGTTGGCCAGCGCGTCGTGAATGCGCGCGCGATTGAGCCCGGCCTTGCAGATGGAATCGAGCAGCGCGTTCATGGCGTCGTAAGCCAGTGAGGCGAACTGTTCGGGCTTTTCGTGGAAGCGCGCAGTAAAGCGCTGATTGAAACTAAGCCAGCGAGGATCGTTGCGCGTGGGATCGTAGGGGAAGACGGCCTCGAAGCCCTCGGCGGCCGGACCGGCCTCGGCGAGCAGGTCGTCACCCAGTGTGCGATAGGAGCCAAAGACCCGCTGCTTCATGCCCAGTGCGCGCATCTGCTTCAGAATCCGCGCGGCGGGAATCTGGTCGGTCCAAAGAATGATGGCGTCGGCGCGCGAGTCTTGAATCACGCGCAACTGGCGTGAGAAGTCGCTATCGCCGGGAAAGAATTTTTGCTCGATGACGGCGGGATGACCCAGCCGCCGCGAGGCATCGCGGAACTTGGGAACGCCCAGCCGGCCGTAGCGGTTGTTCACGCGCAGAATGGCCACGCGTTTCAGGCCCAACTCGGTGTAGATCCGGCGGGCCAGCGTGTAGCTCTGCACGCGGTCGTCCTGAATGTCGGTGAAGTACCAGGGAATGTAGGTCTCGGGAACGGTGGGATCGGTAGAGGCCGAGTTGACGATGGGAATCTCGGCCTTGAGCGCCACGCGCAGCATGATGTGCGTGCTCTCGGAGCTGATGGAGCCGAAGATCGCCCAATCCTGGTCGTCGTAGATCATCTTCACGGTTTCGTTGGAGGCCGAGCCCCAGATCGTGGGATCGGTGGGTCGGTCGCCGCCGTAGACGGCCTTGGCCTGCCAGTTGTCGTAGTCGTTGTGCAGCACGAGGCGGAAGGGTTTGCCGCCGTAGCCGCCGCGGGCGTTGACCTCTTCAAGGGCCAATTGCGCGCCATGCAACATGCGCTGGCCCTGAACCGAGTCGGGATTGTGCTCGATGGGGCCGAAGAATCCAATGCGAATTTCGGTGAGATCTTTTGGTTCGGGCAGATCGCGTCCCGCGCCCATATAAATGTTGGGGTGCGTGTAATTCACCTCGTAGGGCGTAGCGAATTTTGCGTAGGGGCGCAGATCTTCCGGCTCGCCGGCGTAAGGCGCGACGGTGCGGTCGCGCGGCGGGCCGGGCGGATGCGCGCCGCACTCGCAGACGCGCTCCATGCTTACATTCAGGTTCGCGGTTTGGCCCGCGGCAGTCAACGCGCCGCAGGCGAAGGTGAAAAGTACGGCGGCCCAGAACCATCGGTCGCGCATGGCGGTTACTCCTCGCTGGTTTTCTTGTCCGTGCGGAACATGGCGATGGCTTCAATCTCGATCAGCAGCTCGGGACGGCAAAGAATGGCCTGAATGCCGGTGGAGGCGGGCAGCGGATCGAGTCCCTGTTCCTTGTAAAATGCGGTGCGCTCTTCGTTGAAGGCCTCGTAGTCGCGTTCGATGTCGCGCAGGTAGCAGGTGGTGCGAACGATGTCGTGCCAGGTGCAGCCCTCGCTAGCCAGCAGGCCTGTGATGTTGGCCAGCGTGCGCCGCATCTGCGCGCGGAAGTCGCCGATGTGCACGCTCTGGCCGCTCTCGTCGATCGAGGCCGTGCCCGAGATCAGCAGAATCGTGATGCCATTTAAATTGATTCTCATGCCGCGCGAAAACGAACTGGGCTTGGCGTAGGCGTAGGCTTCGTTCAACACGTTCTGGTTGGTGATGGCGCGCTTTTGGACCGGCGCGTGGGCGATGGTTTCGAGAATTTCTGCAATAGCGCTCATAGAGGCTCCTTGGTGAAAAATTTTTAGGGCTGGCGAATGCCGTGGCTCAGGCCTTTGGCAGTGGCCACCCAGATATCCTTGCCCTGAAAGTCGACATTCAGGATGTAGTTGTGTGCGGGCGCGGTCGAAACAGGAACGTTGGCAACGTGGCCCTGCGCGTCGCGCACGATCATCTCCGGCTTGCCGTTGGTGAGCGAGGGCCGGTAGACGGCCCAATTCGCGCCGTCGTAGTAGGCCAATCCTTTATCGGTGGCAAACCAGGCGTGGTTGGCGTCAACGCCCTTCACGGCGTTGGTAAAGTTCGAGGGCAGGCCGCTGTCTTTGGTGATGAAGTTGTGCCAGTAGCGGCCGTCGTAGCGGCTATCGCCGAAGTACGAGGAGACCCAGGCAATCTTGTCCACGTAGCTGACCGAGGAAACAATGTCGTGTACGAGCCCCTGATCTTTGAAGAGCATCAACTCGGTTTCGTCGTCGGGATCGCCGTAAATATCCCAGCGGCCGGTGGTCTGGTTCAGCTCCAGCAGCCCGCTGCCCCAGACAGCGAAGTAGACTTTATCCGCCGCGGCCGAGACGCCGTAGACCCAGATCTCGCGCATGGGCGTGTTGCGCTCGTTGTAGAGCGCCCACTGGCCGGTGTGCAGGTTGAGCCGGCAAGCGCCGGCGGCAGTGGCGACCCAGACGTTTTCACCCTCGACGGAAACACCGTAGACCACGTCGTTGCTCAAGCCCGAGTTCAACTGCGTGTAGCTTTCAATGCGGCCTGCGGAGACGCGGCTAAGTCCGCCCATGGTGCCCGCCCAAACGTCGCCGGTGCGTTTGTCGAGGGCCAACGAAAGCACGGCGCGATGCGCCAGGCCGTCTTGAGTCGAGAAGGTCTTCCACTTGCCGTTTTCGTAGAGCCCGAGGCCGTTTTCCGTTCCTGCCCAAATGCGGTTGCCATCGACCAGAACAGAGAAGACGTGATTATCGGGCAGTCCCTCGGCGGTGGTGAAGTTTTCAAAACGGAAGCGCGGCAGCGCGGCGGTCGAGGATTTTACCGTCACGCTGGCTTGCGGAGTCACGCGCGGCGATTGCGCCAGCAGCGTGGCCAGCGGCGCCAGAGCCAGAAGGGCAAGCGGGGTGCCGAGTCTCATCTTCATCGCGTCCTCAGGTATTCGATCAAATCGTTGAGTTCATCTTTGGTCAGGTCGTTGGTGCGGCCGTGCTTGTCGTCCGGGTTGAAGACGGTCCAAATCTCTTCGAGAGTGCGTGCCGAGCCATCGTGCAGGTAGGGCGCGGTGAGCGCGATGTTGGTCAACTGCGGCGTATCCAGCAATCCCGTGTTGTCGGTGGTTTTTCTCGTGCCCACATCGAAGGATTTCTGGCTGGTGCCTTTTATGCCCGAGTGGCAATAGGCGCAGCGGTTGCTCTCTGGAATCGCGTTGCCGAACTTATCCACGCTGCGCTCGAAGAGCGCCTTCCCGTGCTCCTGCGCCGTGGTGAGTTCGCCCGATGCCGGACGCCAGCGGTTGGGCCGCGGCGGCAAGGTGAAGATGTAGGCAACAAGATCTGCCAGTGTGCGGTCGTCGTAGTTTTCCGCGCGCCAAAAGTATTTTTCCGTGCGCGGTCCGCACTCGGTGGGCACGTCGGGATTGCCGCCATTCCACTTGTAAGGCGCGGTTCCCCGGATGTCCTCCAGCAGGCGGTTGTCGACAATATCGCGGCCAAAGCCATCCGGCTCCAGATCCCACGTCAGTCCGTCGAAGGTGGAATCGATGTGGCAATTGGCGCAGCCGATCTGCCCCTGGAAGGAGTAGCGTGCCGTGTAAAATGTTTGCTCGCCGTGGCGCAGCGCCTGCACTTGTTTGGGGTTGCTCAACTCCATTGTGGGCGCTTGGCGATGACGCTCGTCGAAGTGGCACTCGGAGCATTGCACCTGATCATGCGGCTTGCCGTTCACGGAAGAGAAAAGCTGCTCGCCGAAGTGGGCCGACCACATTTGCTGGGAGCCGTTGAGAGGAATGGTTGCCAGCAGGCGATTGGTGCGGGTATCGAGCACGCTGATGGTATCGTCGAGCCGGTTGGTGACAAAGAGCCTGCGGCCATCGGGCGCGATGGTGGCGCTGCGTGGATCGTGGCCCACAGGGATGCGCGCGACAACATAGTTGGCGCTGGCGGCAAGGTTTTCCGCAAACGGCTCCCGCTGTGCGTGGAGATAGCCGAGCAGCCGGGGCACATCGATGACCGTGACCATCTCCGCGCCGCCGCTGGTGACGAACAACCGCGATTTGTCTGGAGTGATGGCCACGCCGAAGGGCCGCGCGGCGTAGCGCTCGAGTTCGTCGAGAGGAATCTCGACCGGCTTGTTACCGGCGTCCGCGCCGAATAAGGTGAGCGTATCGATGAATGCTCCGCCGTGCTCCAGGTGCGCCAGCGGCACCAGATTTTTTGGATGCAGTTCGGCCGCCGCGCCCAGACGGCCATCCGCGGAGATCGCCACATGAAAGACTCCGGCGATGGAGTGCAGCGGCATGCGGTCGACGACCTCGGCCCGCGCCGTATCGATCACCGTAATCTCCGATTCCGGAGCCGTGCGGTGCGCTCCGGGATTGGGATAAACATGGGTGACGTAAATCCGCCTTCCATCGGGAGCCAACGTCATGTAACTGGCGCCGCGGCCGGCCAGCAGGCGCTTCAATTCCGCGCCGGTCCGCGCGTCGAGCACGGCGACATCGTTGGAGATGCGGTTGGCGACATACAGATATTTGCCCGCGTGGTCCTCAACCACGCCGGTCGGTTCGGCGCCCACCGGCCAGGTCGCAATCACCGAGAGCGATTGCGTATCGATCACCGAAACCGCGTCGTCCCAGGTATTGGCGACAAACAGCCGGTCGCCCTTTGCCGACAGCGAAAAACCGCGCGGCACGTGGCCAACGGCAATGGTCTTGACCGGCGCGTAAGTGGCGGCGTCGAGCACCCGCACTTCGCCGCTCTGGCTGCAAAGTACAAAGATCCGCGCGCCGTCGCGCGAAAACAGCAGTTCCACCGGCGAGGCGAAGTTCAGAACCTCTCCCGTCTCGCTGGATGAATCCGCGCGTGCGGTTCCGTTCCACAGCGAGCCGCCCAAGATTGCCGCCACTAACGCGACCGCGCCAATACCGAAAGATGCTCCGAGGCGATTCATCGCGGCTCCTCAACGTTGAGTATGCGATCGACGGCGAGGTTGTCCAGAGTTTGCACGCGGCCGCTGGGCCAGCGCACGGTGAGTTTGCCGATGGTAGTTGCCGCGCCCAGGCCGAAGTGCAACCGGCCGTCGTTTTGCGAAAGGTAGCCCGATCCGGCGACGCGTTCGGCGGTGAAGCGCCGGCCCGCGGCCTCAACCTCCACGCGCGCGCCCAGGCCGTCGCGATTGCTCTTGGTGCCCACGAGTTTGATCTCGATCCAGTGGCCGGTATTCGTCGAAACATTGTGCAGCAGCTTGCCGTCCGCGCCCAGGTTCACCAGGAACGCGCCGACCTTGCCGTCGTTCATGTAGTCGGCAAAACAGGCTCCGCGCGCCACCGTGCGCTCGCTCAGCACCGCGCCGGCCGACCGCGAAACGTCTTGGAATTTTCCGTTGCCCAGTCCGTGAAAGAGCGTGTGTTCCTGGGGAATCAGGTGAATCAAGCCGCCGTGGAATACGAGTAGATCGAGCTGGCCCTGGTTGGCAAAGTCGTACACACCCGTGCCCCAACTGACATATTGCGCATCGGTCTGGGAGATGCCGCTCGCCGCGCTTTCGTCTTCAAAGCCTGCGCGCGAGCAATCTGGCGCCGCGCCAGCCGTTCCGCAAAGATTATGCAGAAAACGGTTGTAGCTGCCGTCGGTCACCCACAGATCGAGCTGGCCGCGTCCGGCGAAGTCGGCAAAGACCGGACCCATCGACGAAGTGGCCTCGCCGTTTTGCCCAAAGGCGGTGCCGGTGTCGTTGGCGACTTCTTCAAAGGTGCCATCGTGTTTGTTGCGAAAGAGAAAATTCTCGGTGCGGTCGTTGGCCACGTAGATATCGTCCCAACCGTCGTTGTCGTAATCGCCCGCCGCGACGCCCATGGTGCGGCCAACGTAGGCGCCGATGCCCGATTTATCCGTCACGTCGGTGAAGGTGCCGTTGCAGTTGTTGTGAAAGAGCCGGTTGGTTTCGCCAGCGTAATCGAGCGGGCCAGGATAGTTATCGGCAGCATAGTAGGCGCGATAGGAGGGGTCGAATTTTACGTAGCGGCCCACGAACAGATCGGCGCAGCCGTCTTTGTCGTAGTCGAGCCAGGTGGAACTGATGGCCCAGCCGTCGACTTTAATGCCGGCCTTGGCGGTGACGTCGGTGAAGTGACCGTTGCCGTCGTTGTGATAAAGAACCACCTTGCCGTAGCCGGTGACGAGCAGATCTTCGTTGCCGTCGTTGTCGTAATCGGCCGCTGCCACTGCTACCGAATACATCTGCGGATCGAGGCCCGACTGTTCCGTTACATCGGTGAAGTGACCGTTGCCGTCGTTGCGATAGAGATGATTGTGCGGCAGCGGGTTCGGTTTTTCCTTGAGAGGATAGGGATGGATCGAATCGTCGAGCGGACGTCCGTTGACCACATAAAGCGATTGCCGTCCGGAGTTGTTGTAGTCGAACCAGATGCAGCCGGCGCCAGTGCCTTCAAGCAGCGAGCCCAGTTGGCGCGAACCGAAGCTGTGCGTGAAACGAATGCCGGAGCTGGCCGTTGCGTCTTCAAAGCGGATGGTGGAAGTGACCGGCTGCTGCGCTGCCGGCTGTTTCTGCGCAAGCGTTTTAGCCGTGGGGGTCAAAAACAATCCGATACAGCCGGCCATCAAAATCGGTTTCATCTTATTTGTCTCCCGAGGGCTCCGGTTTCATTGCGCCGGTCAAATCGGCGGGCGTAGTGGACTTCAGCAAAACAGCGGGCACGCGATTTTCCGCCGCGCGCTCCGGTCCCGTGTGGCAGCCCACGCAGATGCGCTGCTCGCCGCCGCGCGCCCAGAACCAGCCGTGTTCCTGGCGCAGGACCGCGCCCTTTGCGTCAAGCAGTGCGAAGCGAATGGGCTGGTTGCCGGGCGCCTGAAGAAAAAACGAGCCGTCGCTGGAAATGGGCGCGATTCCATGGACCACGGCGTGGCCTTGCGCGTCGAGCGTCTCCAGGCGAACGGCGGCGGGAAGAGTTTTCAAATCGCCTTCGCGCGAGAGCCGTGCATCGAGGGCCAGCAGGTTTGTGTAGTCCCAAGGATGCAACGTCGAAGGATGACGGCGCGGACGCGGACGCGCGGCGACCACTACCGGATCGATAACATCTTCTTGCGCGGTCGCGTAGATTGCGTGCAGCGCCGGTGAGCCGGGCTTCCACTGCGCCAGCGCGTAGTGGGCGGCAGCGGCCGTCCGCGTGCTCACCAGCCAGTCGCCCGTTGCCGTTTCTGCAATTGCGCCGGAGTAGGCGGCACGAGGCGCGGCAACGGCAAGCTCGTGGGCCTGCGGCGAAGTGAAACGCGCCAGTGTCTCGCCGTGCGTGAAGATGACATCGCCTGAAGTAAGCTGCTTTCCGCCCCAGCGCCCGCGGCCGTGATCGCAGCGGTACGACTCCACGCCCGAGCCGTCGGAGTACACCAGAAAAAGCTCCGGCTGCGTGCCTTCGCCGAGGGGAAAATGAGCCGTGAAGAGAATGCGGCCGTCAGCGAGCACGTCTTCGGGAATCGCGTTGCCGGGCAGGTAGGAGATTTGCGTGAGTGTGTCTGCCGCGTTGGCATCGATGTTGGCCATCGGATCGGCATTGACGGTTCCGGCGACGGCGAGCTGAAAGCCTGTAGCCACGCGCCGCGCAAAGACGAACTGCCCGGCGGGCAGATAGAGCGGCCGGATGGCGTCGGTGGTTCCTGCATAGAGTAGGCGCAGCGCACCGTCGCCGAGCGCAAGCTCCCAGATCTGCCAGGGATCGGAGGAATTTTTCTTGCCGGTAAAGAGCACGCGCTGGCCGTCAAAGGAGAGATTGGCATCGGCAGTAGCGGCAAAGCCAGGGACCAGCGGCTGAGCCTTGCCCGCGGCAATGCGTAGAAGCTGCGCGCCGCGTGGAAACCGTTCGCCGCCATCGAGCGCGGCCAGTGGCAGATTAACCGGCGCGGCAGTGACGATCAAGTCTTCGACCGGTGGTTTTGCTGCATCGGGCAAAAATCCGCAGACGGGCAGTAATAGCGCTACGGCCGCGGCTGTGGCCAGCCAACGCGGCAGCAGTACTTCAGGGGCCCCAGAAAACCGAGATCTCCAGTTCTGGCGCACGTTGCGCGCTCCTATCGAGGGACGAGCCAGTGTAGCGCGCTGGTTGGTGATCCGCCTCAACCGAAAGGTTGAGGCGGATGTAATTTTTTAAGTAAGCGCAACTTGCGGCGCGCGATAGCCGAAGGCCGCGTCTACAACAGCGGCCACGCCCAGCGCCAGTTCGTCGGCGAAGGGCAGTGTGGCGATCTGCACGCCGATGGGCAAGCCCTCGGGCGAGCGGCCCACGGGAACAATCGCCGCCGGGCAAGCCAGCGCATTGAACCACTGCGTGTAGCGCACGGCGTCGAGATATTGCACCGTCTGTCCGTCGACTGTCCATGCGCGTTCGTCGTGGAGGAAGGCGGGGATGGCGGCGGCCGGGCAGAGCAGGACAGGAAACGCGCTCATCTCGGCCAGCGTTTGCGAGCGCGCCAGATCCAACTCCGCCCAGGCGTTGAGCAACTCCACCGATGTGAGCGGTCTCGCGGCTTCGGCGATGGAGAGGAATCCCTGAAAGATGGGGCTGAGCCGGTCGCGTTTGCCTTCAATCTCTGGTGCGTAGAACATGGCGCCGCATTGCACAAAGAACTTCCACCACAACTGGCGCAGCTTTTCCAGCGTTGTGGGGCGAAAGGGCGTGACACGAAAACCCGCCTCGCGCAGGGCCTGTACGGCAGCTTGCACGGCGGCGCGGGTTTCTGGGGTGACCGGCGTCAGGCCGTCGTCTTCAAAGTAGCCGATGGCGTGAGCGCGAAGCTCCTCGGCGCCGAGCGTGCGCGGCGCGAGCGGCGGGCTGACGGGATCGATGGGGTCCTGGCCGCTGAGCACATTGAAAAGCAGAGCCACATCGGCGATGGTGCGGGCCATGGGGCCGATGGCGCCAAGAATGGCAAATGGTCCCACGCATGGCGGCAGATGCCCGCGGCCGGGAACGCGGCCCGGTGTAGGCTTGAGCGAGCAGATGCCGGTGAAGTGCGCCGGCACGCGCACCGAGCCACCGCTGTCGCTGCCCAATCCCGCGGCAGAGATGCCCGCGGCAATGGCCGCCGATTCGCCGCCGCTCGATCCGCCCGGCGAGCGATCCAGATCCCAGGGATTGCTAACGCGGCCATGCAGCAAGTTCGCCGTCTCGTAGGCCATCAAAAACTCCGGGCAATTTGTCGTGCCCAGAATCAATGCGCCCGCCGCGCGCAGGCGCGCCACCACGACAGCGTCTTCGCGGGGAACTTCGCCCTGGTGCAGCAGGCTGCCGATCTCGCAACGGTAGCCCGCCGTGGCAATCGACGATTTCACCGTGACGGGAAGGCCATGCAGCGGCCCGCGATGTTCGCGAGTGGCTTCCAACTGCCGCGCCTGCGCGCGTACACGTTCGGCGTCAAAGTCGGCGAAAACATTGAGTTGCGGATTGAGCCGCTCGATCTGTTGAATGTGCGCTTCGGCCAACTCGGTGATGGAGATTTTGGCCGAGCGCAAAAGTTCGAGTTGATGAGTCGCGGAGCTGAGGACTATTTCGTTCATGGCCGTTTTCCTGTCGTTTCCTGCGAGGCGCGGTCGTCGGCCGGCGTCGTGGGAATGTTTTGATATTCAAAGCGGTGCAGCCTGTTGGGTTCGCCCGTTTCAAAGCGCGTATTCCAGTTCAACTGGTAATCGAGCGCGTCGTTGCTGTCGGGGAAGGTTTCACTCTTGGGATAGGGGTAGGTGCTCATCGCGTGGAAGGGCATCTGCGAGACGGTGAATGGCGAGCCGTCCCACCAATCCATGTCTTTGACGAATCCGTTGGCGTAGAAAAAGTAGTCGCGCTTCCAATGCGCGGGCAGCACGGGCAAGGCTGTGGCGTCGAACTCGGCGGCAATCTCTTCGCCGCTGCCGAAGATGGCGAAGCGGTCGTCGATGCTTTTGAGGAGCGGCGTTACGTCGCCCAGCCGCGTGTAGTTGCCGCGCTCGCGCTGGAAGGGCCCGGTGAGGCTGACGGTGTTGTAGTCGTAGTCCAGATCGCCGGGGCTGGGGCCTTCGATCTGCTTGGGGTAACCGCGGAAGTGCAGTGTGGCGTTGGCCAGCGGAAGCTCGGAGATGCGCTCCGCGGCGACGTTGCTTTGGTCGATCAGCACCTGGTCCCAGTAGATTTGCAGGTTCGTCATCAGGCGGATGCGGCGCGTGCCGGCGGGGAGTTTTCCGCTCAAGTCGACGACGATGGTGCGCTCCAGACCGGCGGGAAATCCCGCGTCGCCAGCGATGCGCTGCCACGAACCGCCGGGCAACTCGGCCTCGACGTAAGGCGGAATCTCCTTGATCCCAGCCTGCCAGGCGGCGTAGAGCGAAGTGGCGCTGAAGTAATTTACGTAGCCGGTCATCAGCAGCCGCAGCGGGGCGTGCGTGTCCAGCGAGCCCAAGTCGAGCGTGAGCGCGTGCAAATTGGCGAAGCCGTCGTAGGGCAGTGCACTGAAGCCGCTGGCGAAGATATGATCGCGTTGGCTGAGAGCCGCGAGCACGTCGTGTCCCTCGCCATCCCATGCGCCCAACGGCAAGCGTGTGTGGGCGCTGATCACCGGACGGCCCGAGGCGAAGGGCGGGTCGTCGAGAAATCGTTCGTCGGGATTCGCCTCGGTGTCTTCAGGATGATCGATGGCGAGCAGCCGCAACTGGTCGATGTAATTGACCTCTTCCATCGGCTCCATGAAGCGCGTGCTGATCTTTCCATCCACCAGAGCAACTTGCCCGCCATCGATCTTCACCCATTCGCCGGTGTTGGGAATGTTGCGCCGCGCGGGTGTGAACCAGTGGCCCACCACGGCCGCGCCGATGGTGTCGGTAGCGAATTGGTAACGATGGCCGTCCCACACAAATAGCACCGGGCAGGAACTGCCGCGGCGGTCGGTTTCTTTGATGGCCAACACGGGCTGGCGAGGCAGATCGATCTCGTCTTGCAATACGCCGGTGGGCCACAGAATGCGCAGCAGGTCGATGCCCTCGGCCTGGCCCAGCCCAGCGAGAATCCGCGGCGGCGCTTGCGTGGCGTAACCCGAGGCACCGGGCAGTTCCCACTTTTGCCAAAGCCCGTTGGCGAAGATTTCAACCTTGATGCCTAGCGCGGTCTTGTTGTCGGCCAGTCCGGTCAGGTCCAGGCGTAGCGAGTGATTTTTTTGCGCGCCCACGTTGCGCAGCAGCAACGGCGCGGCATTTTCCTGGATCACGATCAGGTCCGCCGCGCCGTCGCCGAATACGTCGGTGGCGATCAGCCCGCGGGGATTTTTCAAAACAATGCGGTCCAGTTGCAGAGCTTGGCTTACATCCTCAAAGCTGCCGTCGCCGCGATTGCGCAGCACGCGCAGTTGCGGGCCTTTTGCGGTTTCAACGATCACCGCCAGATCGATCCAGCCGTCGTTATCAATATCGACCGGCGTCAGTCCCCAGCCGCGCAGTGCGTCTTTCAGTGGCAATTCCACGCGCGCAAAGCGGCGGCCCAGCTTGTTGGGATCATCCGTATTGCGCCACAGCGTAAGCCCCGGCGCGCCGGCGTGGGTTACGGCCACGTCCATCCAGCCGTCTTTGTCGTCGTCGAGTACGGCGATGCCCGCGGTGGGCGGCAGCTTGGCATCGTTGTAGAGCGGCTGCGTGGGATACTTGCCCTCGCGTGGATTGAGATAGAGCAACGGCGCCGGTCCATCGCCGGTCACGGCCAGATCCACGGCGCGGTCGTTGTTGATGTCGGTCAAAATCGCGGCGCTGGTTTTGCCAATGCCAGTCAGGCCCGTGGCGTCGGTCTGTTCGGTGAAGGTCCCATTGCCATTGTTGCGCCAGAGCACGTTGGCTGCGCCGCCCTGGCTGAGTGGCGCGCCGGTCAAAAACAGATCGAGATCGCCGTCGTGATCGTAATCGATAAACGTGATGCCGGTGGGCCGGTTGCGCGGCGCAAGGCCTGAATCCGCGGTGACATCCTTGAACTGGCCGTGGCCAAGATTGCGGAACAACAGCAGGCGGCCGTCGAGCGCTACCGCCAGATCGTTCAGCCCGTCGCCGTCGAAGTCGCCCACCGCGCAGGCAATGGCGCTGCCACTAGCCTTGAGCCCGGCGGCCGCGGCGTTCCACTCAGTGAATGTTCCGCTGCCAAGATTGTGCAGCACGCGAATGGCCTGCGCGCCGGATTGCATGAGCACCAAATCCATCTGCCCCGATCCGGTGGCGTCGATCATGCAAGCGCCGCCAGTGGTGGTGAACGCCGTGCCGCCGGCCACCAATGGCTGGGCCACGAGCCGCACGGGAATCATCGCGGGCGGGGCGGCTTTGCGCTCTTCGACGGGCGTGGCTGTCGAGTCACGTCCCTGCTCGCCGTAGCTGAGCCCGATGGGCGAGGAGATTTTGGCTTCGCTCAAGTGCTGAAAGATTTTGAAATGCTTGCGTGCCTCGTCGATGTGGCCGGTGCGTTGCAACGACCGCGCTAGCACGAACTCGGCCGAAACATGCAGCGGATTGATGGTGAGAGTTTTTTCAAGAATGGCGATGGCTCGATCGAACTGCTTCAGATCCTGGTAGCAGACCCCCTGAAAATAATCCGCGTCGGCATCTTTGGGGTCGAGCCTGGCTGCCTGTTGAAAGCTGGCCAGCGCGGTATCCAGATCGTTACTCGCGTGTTGCGCCAGACCCAGGTTGTACCAGGCCTGCGCGCTGCCAGGGTCCAGAGCCACGGCTTTGTGCAGCCAGCTTTTGGCGTCGTCCAATTTTTGCAGGGCCAGCAGGGCGATGCCTTCGTTGACCGCGGCCTGGGCCAACGTAGGATCTTTTTGATAGGCTGCGGCGAAGGCTTCTGCCGCCTGCTGTGTCGATTGCTGGCCCATCAGCGCCACGCCACGATTGTTGAGCCGAACCGCTTCGGCATCGTAATGGTTTTGCGCGGCAGATGACACCGCCATTCCTGTTATTAGCGCCACGGCGCAGAGCCGGGCCTTTATCAGCAAACTGTTTTTCACGGTGGTTATCCTCTTCGTACCGCGGAACCGACCAGTGTACGCGAAGCGGAGCTGGCCGCGAAGCAGGACGAAAGCGGGAAGGCTGCCGGGCTTATTCGCCGGCGAATTTATAGGCGATGCCGTAGCGCCCGATCTGTAGCAAGGATTTTTCTTCCGGGGCCCAGATATGCAGGCTTTCCACCCGCGCCGCGCCGGCGAGCCAATGGGCTTCGGCGGTTCCCACCAGCGCGCCGGTGGCAGCCCAATTGAAATGGACTTTCAGCGTGTCGCCGTTGCTGGCGCGGGTCCAGCCAAAGGCGTACTCGCCGGGCGCGAGCGCAACACCGCCAATCTGCACCGGGGCCTGCACCACCAGATAATGCGAATATTTTCCCTCGGCCGAATAGCCGGCGGTGATCAGCACCACGCCGGCGATGAAGTGGCCGCGTGTGTCCACGATGCCCGAGGCGGTGCGCATCTCCGTTTCGATGCGCTCGTTTTCGACCGGCACGCGCGAGGGCAGCACCGAGGCCAACTCGGCGGCCGTGGCCTGCCGCCATGTGGCGCGCTGCGCCGCCGCTGGCGCAAGCAGGCAGACCGCGCAAAACAGGAGGAAGGGAAGGGTGAATTTTTTCACGGTATGGGCCTTCTTAACGATTCCAGCGGAACCATGCCGCGTTGAATGGCCGCCGTGGCGGCCTGGGTGCGGTCGGTGACGCCCAGCTTGCCCAGCAAACTGTTGATGTGCGTCTTGACAGTCGCCTCCGAGACACTCAGCCCGGCGGCAATCTCGCGGTTGCTTTTGCCGTGCACGATCAGCTCCAGCACATCGAATTCGCGCGGCGTCAGCTCCTGCGCGCCCATGCGCTCGGCCAGCCGCTCGGCCACCGCCGGAGGAATATACGATTTGCCTTCGTGGACGGTGCGAATGGTGGCGATCAGCTCTTCGCTGGTCATGCCTTTGAGCAGGTAGGCCCGCGCGCCGGCCTTGAGGGCGCGATAAATGTCTTCGTCGCCGTCGTAGGTGGTGAGCACGATGAAGCGCGCATGCGGCGTCTCCATGCGAATGCGCTCGATGACATCGACGCCGCTCAGCTTGGGCAGGCGCAGATCGATTAGCGTGACATCGGGCCGGTGCTCGCGAATGCGTGCAATCGCCTGCTGGCCGTCGGCTGCCTCGCCGACCACATCGAGTCCGTCCACGACATTCAGCAGCGCCACCAACCCCTGACGGACCACGTTGTGGTCTTCAACAATCAGTACGCGGATGGATTTTTCTTTCATGCCTGTCCCTCGGTCCGTATATTGGCGTTGGCTCGCGCCGGAGCGCACAGCCGTATCGTGGTTCCCGCGCCGGGTTCGCTGCTCATCTCGAAGGTGGCTCCGATGGCGGCCGCGCGTTCTTTCAGGCCGGTCAGTCCGAAGCGTTTCGATGGAGACTCCACTATCTGCTGCGCGGCCCCACCTTGTCCATCGTCGCGCACTTCGAGGCTGATTGTATCCTGCTGATATTCCAGTTGCACCCAGAGCCTTTGCGCGCGGGCATGTTTTTTTACATTCTGGATGGCCTCTTGTGCGATGCGCAGCAACTCGCGCTCGGTGTCTTCGGGCAGCGGGCGATAGGCGCCAAAGAGGCTGAACTCAGGCTGTAGGCCGCTTTCGGCGGTTTCTTCGGCCATGCGCCGCAGCTTGACCGGCAGCGTGGTTTCGCGGGCGTCCTGGGTGCGCAGCGCCCAGATCGACTGCCGCGCGTCGGCCAGCCCGCTACGCACAATCTCGCGAGTCTTGTCGAGCTGCCCAGCCAGCGCTTCAAGATTTTTCTGGCGCAGCAGTTGGGCCAGAATCTCCAACTGCACTGAGACGCCGACGTAGCCCTGCGCCAACGTGTCGTGAATCTCGCGCGCGATGCGGCTGCGTTCGCCAAGCACGGCCTTGAATGCACGCTCGGCGGCATAGAGGCGCATCTTCAACAACAAAACGACGGTTGCCGCCAGCGCCGCTAACAGCAGCGCGAAGAACCACGGAGTCTGATAAAAACGCGGCCGCAGCGCGAAGCTGAAGGCGGCTCCGGTGGTGTTCCAAAGGCCGTCGTTGTTGGCTGCCTGCACGCGAAAGGTGTAGCGGCCCGGCGGAATATTGGTGTAATAGGCGGCCCGCCGCCCGCCGGCCTCGCTCCAGCCGCGGTCAAAACCCTCGAGCATGTAGCGGTAGCGGACTTTTTGCGGGGCGATAAAACTCAGAGCGGCGTAGTCGAATTCGAAGTGCACATGGCCGGCGGCGATGCGCAACGGTTCTGCCGTTGATTGCAGTAGCTGCGTCTTGTCGTCGACGCGAAACTGCTCCAGCGCGACCGGCGGCGGAATCGTATTGACGGCGAAATACGCCGGGTCGGTTTCCACCAACCCTTTTTCCGTGGCGAACCAGAGATGCCCATCGTGGCCGCGCCAGGCCGAAGGATGGCTGTTGGCCGCCATCTCGCGGCTGAGCAGTCCATCGGCCGCGTCAAACTCGATGCACTGCGTTGGCTGGCCAGCGCAGCGCGCGATTCCGCCGCTGGTGGCGAGCCACAGGTGCCCGGCCCCGTCGTCGAGAAGGGCGTGAATCGCGCTGTGCTCCAAAACGCCGTGCGAGGCCGGCGCAAACCTTTGCCCGTCCCCAAGATTCCAGCCGTGGTCTTGCGTTCCCACCAGCAGCGAGCCATCGGCGTGCGGCAACAACGCCGTGATCACGTTGCTCGAAAGTCCGTTGACGGTGGTGAAGTTGGCGATGGCGTTGCCCTGCATCCGCGCCAGTCCGGCCAGCGTGGCGATCCACAGATCGCCGTGTACGTCGCGCGCGATGGCGCCCACCAGATCGCTGCCCAAGCCGTTGGCTTGCGTATAGATTTGCACCCGCGCGTGGCCCGGTTCGTGTGCCGCCCAATGTGCCAGTCCGTGCCGCGTGCCGATCCACAGCGAGCCGTCGTTGTCGATCCACAGCGAACGGATGAAGTCGTCGGGCAGGCCGTCGGCCGAGGTATACGTCGTGATGTGGCCGGCGTGGATGCGGTTCAATCCGTCGGGCGTGCCCACCCACAAATCGCCATTGGTCGCGGCGGCCAGCGAGAGAATCACATTGCTGGCTAGTCCGTTGTCGGCAGTGAAGCTGCGGCGCAATTGCCAGCCTGCCGCGCTTGTGTCGCGCGCGAGCTGGCAGAGGCCGCTGTCTTTGGTGCCCGCCCATAACATGCCCTTCGCGTCTTCCACAACGGCGGTGATGCGGTTGGAGGGCAGGCCGGCCCGCGCATCCAGAGTGCGAAAACGCTGATCGCGCAAGATGTGCAGGCCGCCGGTTTCCGTGCCTACCCACAGATCGCCCTCGCGATCTTCGGCGAGCGCCAGAATCGACGCCGTGGCCAGGGGATCGGTGACAGGCAGGCGCTCGGCGTTGCCGTTGGCCCAGCGAACCAGACCCGCATTGGTGCCGATCCAGAGCGCTCCTTCCCTGTCGGCGAAGATGATCTGAATCCTGCTGCCCGGCAACTCGCGGCCCACGGCGAGATGTGAAATCTGCCGCGGATTTTTTTTGCCTTGATACAAATCCAGGCTTCTGCGCCCGCCCATCGCAAGAATGCCGTTGGGCAACTCCTCTTCGAAGACTGTTGCTCCGGGATATTCCCCCGGTGCTGGCAGCGCGATATGCGGAAAGGCATCCACGTTTTGTACCGGCGTAAAGCGGTTGCCGTTTTGCGCGGCGGGTCCCTGGTCGGTCCACAGCAAGATTTGGCCGTTCCCGGCTTCGCTTACGGCCAGAACACTGTTTCCAGGCAGTCCGTCGGCGGTTGTGAAGGTGGCGATTTTGCCGTTTTGCCAGTGCGCCAGCCCCGCTCCGGTGCCGATCCACAGCGAGCCGTCGCGGGCGGCGAGCAGGGAGCGGATATCGCCCGAGGGCAGCGCCGGCGTGGAGTTGCGGTCGTAGACCGCGAACTCGACGCCATCGAAGCGGACCAGTCCCGCCTCGGTGCCCAGCCAGAGAAAGCCATCGCCGGTCTGCGCCAGCGCCTGCACGGAGTTTTGCGGCAGCCCGTTTTCGATGGTCCAGCTCTGGCGGTTATAGTTGGCCGGCGATGTCGTGGGCTCCAGAGAGAATGCAGTACCGGCGCAGGCCAGCAGCAGGACGAACAGCAGCAGTCCGCACCGCCGCTGACGGCGATCTTTGTTGCCCGTTACTAAAAAATAATTCCTGCCGTGCATGGAGAGCACCGGAGCTGCTATTTTATGGCACATCTAGACTAACCCGAAGGTGCAAGCCAATACGATACACTGGCTGGCAACCGCGCGAATCCGTTTGTGAGCGCTCGTTACCGGGAGGAGCCAGGGGCATGTTCTTTGTTGAGTTGCAGCCATTGCGCGCTGGGGCGCGAATGTTTACGTTGGGCGCGGTTTTCGCAGCTTTGCTAGCCAGGGCGCAGGCTCCGGCTACGATGCAACCCTCCGCGGGCGGAATGGCCAATGCCGGGCCTCATGCGGCCGAGTTCGACAGCCAGCATCGGCCGATCACCGCCGGAGGCTTCGTCAAAGACGGTCCCATCGTCTTTCAGGATGTTGCCGCCAAGGCCGGACTTGCCGGTTGGCATCATCAGGCTGGCACCGCGGAAAAGCGTTTGATTGTCGAAGCTAAGGGCCCCGGCGTCTGCCTGATCGACTACGACAACGATGGTTGGTTGGACATCTATCTGGTGAACGGCTCAACCTACGATGCGCTGGCTGGCAAAACTACTCCGCCGCACGCCGCGCTGTTCCATAACAATCACGACGGTACCTTCACCGAGGTGACGCAAAAGGCCGGCGTGGCCAACGACCGCTGGGGCTACGGCTGTGCGGTTGCCGACTACGACAATGACGGCTGGCCCGATCTTTATGTGACCAACTTCGGCAAGAACCGCCTCTACCACAACAATCACGATGGCACTTTTACAGACGTTGCCGACAAGGCAGGCGTGACGGTGGGAACATGGTCGACCGGCGCCACCTTCGGCGATTACGATGGCGACGGGCGGCTGGATCTGTTCACCGACGGTTACGCGCAGATCGACTTGAACGATCCTCCGCTGTCGGGTTCGAAGGCCGTCAATTACGCCTTTTGCCAGTATCGCGGCGTGCAGGTGATGTGCGGTCCGCGCGGACTCAAGGGCGAGCACGACCACCTCTTCCACAACAACGGCGATGGCACTTTTACCGATGTCAGCAAAAAGCTTGGCGTCGACGATCCCAACGGATTCTATGGCCTGGGTGCGCTGTTTGCCGACGTGAACAACGACGGCAAGCCCGACCTGATGGTAGCCAACGACTCGACGCCCAACTATCTGTACATCAACAAGGGCAATGGCACCTTCGAGGATCAGAGCTACGAGAGCGGCTTTGCGCTCAACAAAGATGGACGCGAGGTGGCCAACATGGGGCTGGCCGCCGGCGACTATGAAAACAACGGCCATCTTTCCATCGTGAGCACGACCTTTGCCGACGACTACAACGTGCTCTTCCAGAACGACGGCACCGGTTTCTTCACCGATGTGAGCTTTCCGGCTGGAATCGCCGAGTCCTCGATCCCCTTTGTCGGCTTTGGCGATGGCTTTCTCGACTACGACAACGATGGCTGGAAGGATCTGCTGATCATCAACGGCCATGTTTATCCCGAGGTCGACAAACACCCCGAGTGGGGCAACAGCTACGCGCAGCGTCCGCTGCTCTACCACAATCTCGGCAACGGTAAATTCAGTCTGGTGCCGGCCGTCGAAGGCACCGGGCTGGCCGTGGTCAGTGTCGGCCGTGGCGCGGTCTTCGGCGACATCTTCAACGACGGCAAGATCGATGTGGTCATCAACAGCATGGACGGAGTTCCGATTCTTTTGCGCAACGTGAACCCGGATCATCGCCACTGGGTGGAGTTGAAGCTGGTAGGCGGCCCGAAGAGCCCGCGCGATGCCGTCGGAGCTACCGTTTACTTAACCGCTGACGGAATGCGCCAGCGGGGCGACGTGCTCAGCGGCGGCAGCTATCTCTCGTCGAACGATCTGCGTGTTCATTTTGGGTTGGGCGATGCCACCGACGCGGGAACGGCAGAGATTCACTGGCCCAGCGGCAAAGTGGAAAAGCTGCGCCTGCCAGCCGTGGACCGGATCTATACGGCTAGCGAGGGCCAAGGGATCACCGGCGCGCTGTGCCAGGGCAATCCCTGCCCGGAGGCAACCGCGGCTCCCACTCCGGCGGGCGAACCAAGCCGGTAACGGCAGGCGTTGTCTGCAGTAGTCCCTGAGCCGTTCTGGCAGGGGAGTAACCGTTTTCATCCCCTGCTCAGCCATGCCGTTAAATAAAACGTTTGAGCAGGGAATTTTTTCTTCTTGACAATCTAGATTTTTGCGTTGTTAAATGAGTCCCGGTTTTTAAAGGGTGGATTCGTGGTTCATCTAAATAGCTGGAGACTGTCTCCATCAAAAGGATGACCAGGGCTTTCACCTGGCGGTTGGGCTATTTTTTTGCTCTATCTACTCAAACGTTTAAGTGTAGAAAATGCAGGAAAATATCCGGCAAGCCCAGTCCGGGGCGGACGAACCGGGTTCTACGCCGCCGCTCAGCACTAGAGGCAGAACCGAGGCCTCGTATTTCCGGGATCCGCCTTTGAAAGCCGCGCGCGTTGGGGGGAGTGAAGCTCCACGTAACGCGCAACGGCAATCGATCAGAAAGCTGTCACCAGATTTCGGGCCCTGTTTTTGCAACGCACTGTTTGTGCTGTAACTCCTAGGCCGAAACGCCGCTGCGGCAAACATAGTGGCATCAGCCAGCTTTTGACGCGCGTAGGTACAGGCAGCACAAGCCAAACCCCAGAAACGCATTTAAAAAGGAGTGTCACATGACGAGGACAGGAACATTGAGATTCACGATGTTGCCGTTATTCCTCCTCTTGGTGTGCGTGAACGTCTTCGCGCAGGCCAACTCGGCGGTTACCGGCATCGTTACGGATCCGACGGGGGCTGTAATCTCCGGCGCCCAAATCGAATTGACCGACCTGGCAACGGGCATTGTCAAAACCACGATCAGCGACGGCAGCGGTCTGTACCAGATCGCCGGTCTGAACGCCGGCAAATACGACATGCGGGTGACCGCCAAGACTTTTGAGAGCTACGTCAAGAAGGGGATCGTGGTGAACATCTCCGCGACCTTCCGCGAAGACGTGCAACTTATCGTTGGCTCGGCATCGCAGACCGTCACCGTAGCCGCCGAAGCGCTGGCGGTGCAAACCGACAACAATGTTGTTAGCACACTGATCAGCGAGCAGCAGATCACCGAGTTGCCCACCAACGGCCGCAACGTGATCAGCCTGGCCACCATGGGCCTGGGCGTCAGCGGCAACCTGCCGGCCGCCGAGAATCCCTTCTCGGTCAACGCCAACTATCAAATCAGCTTCAACGGCTTGAGCCAGCACCACAACGTATGGATGGTCGATGGCGGCGAAGACTACGATCGCGGCTCGGGCGGCAAGATGTCGGTGATGCCCTCGCAGGACGCGCTCGGCGAATTCCAGGTGTTGTCGAGCAACTTCGAGCCGGATTATGGCTATGGCTCCGGCGCCGTCATCACAATGTCCATCAAGAGCGGCACCTCGAAGTTCCACGGCGAGGCCTGGGAGTTCGATCGCAACGACGCTCTGGATGCGCACGATTACTTCGATTGGGGCCCGTCGAAAGTGACTCCCAAGGCGGAACTCCGCTACAACATCTTCGGTTTCAACGTGGGTGGCCCGGCTTACATCCCTAGCCACTACAATTCCGACAAGAAGAAGACCTTCTTCTTCTATAACCAAGAGTGGCGCAAGATGGTCAACGGCGTAGCAACCAGCCCCATCAGCACGCTGCCCGCGGCCGACGAAGTGACCTCGGCGAGTACGTTTACCTACCAGATGCCGACCTACGACGCCGCGCCGCACCTCACCGTGCCCAATGTGCAGAGCTCTTCGCCTCTCTATGCCAAGTTGGTAAGCTACGGCCTTACCCCAGGGCAGCCATGGGTCTACAACGGCGTGGCCAACTCGATTCCTGCCGGCCTGCTGGATTCCAACGCTCTGCTGTTCAACACATTGCATAACCTGCCCGCGGCAACCAATACCGCCAACGACACCTATACGCCGAGTGGCGGCCATCTGCCCATCAAAGTCAGCGAACAGCTTTTCCGCATCGACCACAACATCAATGACAAATGGTCGGTTTTCGGTCACTTTATCCATGATGCCAACGATACGGTCACTGCGACTCCGGAGTGGCAGGGAGACAACTTCCCGACCGTGGGCTCGAACTTCAGCAACCCTTCGTATAGCGCTGTCATCAAGCTGACGGGCCAACTGAATCCCAACGTGCTGCTGGAAGCAGCCATCAACTATGACGGCAACAAGATCGCGATCATTCCTACAGCTGCGGGTGGAGGCAGCTTTACCAAGCCTTCGGGCTGGAGCACGGGAACCTACTTCCCGGCGGCCAACGATGTAGGTAATCGGCTGCCCAATATCATTATGTCGACGGTTCCCAATGGATCTTCGAATAGCGAGTGGGGACCAGGCAACGATCCCTGGACCAACGGCGCCGAGGATATTAACGAGTACTTTGGCCTGTCGATTACGCACGGCAAACACAACTTGAAGTTTGGCGGCGGCTATAACCGCTATACCAAGAATCAGGTGATAGGCAACGATTCCGAAGGCGACTACACGTTCAAAGACGGTTATGCCTCCGGCGCCCCGATTGGAAACCTGACGGGCGACTCTTACGCGGACTTTCTGCTCGGCCTGGCCACTCAGTTCAGCCAGTCCAACGCCGACCCCATCAATCATTACGTCAACAACACCATCTCCGTATACGGCATGGACAACTGGCATGTGAATCCGCGCCTCAGCGTGCAACTCGGTATCCGTTACGATGCCATGCCGCATGTGTGGGAGCGCAAGAACCAGGTCGCGAATTTCGAGCCGTCACTCTATCAGTCGGCTCTGGCTCCGACATTCGATTCTCAGAGCGGCGCTTTCTGCACAGCCTCGAATAGCAGCAATGGTTGCACCGGCGTCAACAGCCCCGGCTTGCAGACATTCAGCTTGAGCGGGGTATCAACCTTGTTCTATATGAATGGCGTTGCGGTTGCTGGACAAAACGGAGTGCCACGTGCGCTGGTCAAGAACGACTACGCTACCGTCATGCCTCGGCTGGGCTTCTCCTACGATCTCTTCGGGAACGGCAAAACCGTGCTGCGCGGCGGCTTTGGCACCTTCTACGAGCGCGTTCAGGGCAACGACATCTACGATGCTGCCGGCACGCCGCCGTTTATTAGCACACCCGCGGCAACCAACGTAGAATTCACCAGCCCCACTACCAACTGGTACTCCGGCGGCACAGCATCTACGCCCGTGTACCCGCAGGGGTTTAACTCGCTGAACACCCACTATCCCGACCCCGGCGTGGCCGAGTACAGCTTTGGTGTGCAGCATGAAATCGTGCCCGCGATCATTTTGACGACACAATATGTTGGCAACGTCGAGTGGGACCAGAACAACTGGGTTCCCATCAATAACTTCCCGCTCAGCACGCCGCTGGCAACCCGGAAGTTGGCCGCCGCCGGCAGCCTCACATCGGCCCAGACGGAAAGCCTGGCTACCTATCCCGGTTTCGGGAAGATCAGGCTGCAATCCAACCCGTCAACAGGCAGTTACAACAGTCTGCAGGTCGGATTGCGGCAGGAAAACAAGTGGGGCCTCAGCTACGGTGTTTACTACACCTGGTCCCACCAGATCGACTCGACGCAGAGCAGCGACGACACGGATAACAACAACCCGGCTTACAACCCGTGGAACATGAAGTACGACAAGGGATCCGGCGCGCTCGACCGCCGTCAGATCCTCAACATCAACTACGAATACAAGCTACCGTTCTTTGCCCACGTGAATGGCCTGGAACATAGCCTGCTCGGTGGTTGGGAGATTGCGGGTAACATCATCTCCGAGTCCGGTCTGCCTTGGTTCGGCAATGATGCGCCGCAGAGCCCCTATGGCGATACCGTCGGTCTGGGCGGCGACTACTTCATCCGTCCCAACCTGACAGGAAAACCTCACTACGTAAAGACCAGGACGGCTGCCGGCTACAAGTACGTAGATAGCACAGGCTTCTCAGCTCCGACGCCGGCCTGGAACGGCGGCTCGAATTTGGGCTTCGGCAACTCCGGCAAAGACGCAGTGGTGGGCGCTGGCAACAGCAACTTCAACACGTCCATCTACAAAACCTTTGCCATACGCGAAGGAGCCAGCTTCGAGTTCCGCGCCGATTGCTTTAACACCTTCAACCATCCGCAGTTCAACGGAATCGCCAGCAACAACCCGGGGAGCTCTTCCTTTGGCATCGTGAACGGTGACTTGGCGCCGAGGCAGTTCGAGCTCGGCGGCAAAATCCGGTTCTAACTTTAATCCTCCAACCGGGCGCGGCGGGTTTCTTCTGCCGCGCCCGCCTTTGTTTTGCGCAGCAATTGCTTGTGTCTACCCGAGGAGAGAATCGGACGAGTACCGTGTCCAAGTGATTCGGGCATCGTGATAACAAACCTTGGGTGTCCCTGGTCTCGATCGATTTTTGAGACCAGGGAAAGTACAAAAAACTCAGATACGGTACGAGCCCCTGCGGGACCGCTTCGGATTGATGCCACTAAGGTCATATACTTTGCTGGAAAGCATCGCAGGATCGACAAGGCTGGCCATCCAATGAAGTCGAAAACTCTCTCTCTTTCCCAAGGCATTTCGTGGCCTTTGTGGGCCGTGTGGTTAACGTGCGCCTCTGTATGCGCGGGGCAAACCACGGCGCCGGAAAACACGCGCCAGACGGCGCTTTCTCTCGAACAGCAGGGTGACAGCGCCGGGGCCGAGTCGGCCTGGAACGCCTACCTGAAGACCCATCCCGCCAGCCCCGAGGCCTATGCGCACTTGGGCTTTCTTGCAGCCCGTCAGGAGCGCTACAAAGACGCCATCGCCGATTACCGCAAAGCACTGGCTTTGCACTCGGCTGTGCCCGGCCTGCGCCTGAACCTCGGCCTGGCTTTGTTCAAAGACGGCCAGATGCGGGAGGCAGCGCAGCAGTTTCTGCCCCTGCTCAAAGCTGCGCCTGCCGATTCGCTCGACCGGCAGCGGTTGGCAATTCTCGCAGGCATGTCGTTGTATGGTGCGGCAGAGTACGCGCAGGCCGCACCCTATCTCAAAGAGGCCGCCGATCGCGACCGGCAGAATCTGCCTTTGCGCCTGGCCCTGGCGCACAGCTATCTTTGGTCAAAACAATTGCAAAATGTTCTCGATGTTTATCGCGAGATTCTGGCGTTGAATGCCGAGTCGGCCGAGGCCGATATGCTGGCCGGCGAGGCCCTCGACGAGATGAAAGATATTACCGGCGCCATCGAGCAGTTTCGCGCGGCCGCCAAGGCCGATCCCAAAATGCCCGATGTGCACTTCGGGCTCGGCTATCTGTATTGGACCAAACGCCTGTATCCGGAGGCGATGCCGGAGTTTCAAGCTGAGCTAGACAACAACCCCAGTCACGCTCAGGCGATGACTTACCTGGCCGACTGCCACGTCATGCTGAGCCATCCTGAAGATGCCCGGCCTCTGCTTGAAAAAGCCGTGCAACTCGATCCCAAGATCGAGCTGGCGCATCTTGATTTGGGCGCGATTGATGCCGGCGCTGGCCAAAGAGACGAGGCGCTGCGCGAATTCTCGGCGGCTGAAAAACTGGCGCCCAACGACGTCAACGTGCACTGGCAGTTGGGCCGGCTTTACCGCGCCGAGGGCAAAAACGCCGAGGCCAAGGCCGAGTTCGACAAGGCCAAAAACATTACCCAGGCCGCCGACGCGGCGCTGGTCGACAAACTCACGCCCCGGCAACAGGCGCCGGCTGGCAAGTAGTGGCGCCGCCCGCCGGTCAGCGGTTCAGCACCACATAGCGCCGCCCGGCGTAGAGCCGGTAGCCGCCCGCCGCATCGGCCACGACTTGCAGCGGCAGGGGCAGCTTCAAAGCGGCGTCGGTGGCACTGTCGGCCGTCAGTACATCGTGGCCGCCGATATCGGTCACCAAAAATTTGTTACCAGCCAGGAAGCCAATCCCATACACGCCGGCCGGCAGATCTTTGCCCGCGATCTTGATGGGAACCTCGGCGATGAAGACCGCCTGATAGCGGGAGACAATCGCATCCGAGTAGCCGCCGGTATCGACCAAACTGGCCAGAACCAGATAACTGTCGGCAAAGCGCACGCCGCCGGAGTTGCGCGGCTGCGTGGCCGCGGTCTGTCCGCGGTAAAACACCGTGGCCGGAATCAGCTTCTCCGTTTCGGCCGGCTTGAGAACCGTTGCCCCGCTCTGCGCCCGCAGCGCCGTGGGGGTTGCGGCCAATGCCACCACTGCTAAACAACCTGCCACCAGTTTTGCCAACCAAGAGCTTCGCATGATCGATTTCTCCTTTAGCAGGCGCCGTAATTCAGGCGCTTGAACGTTTTAGCCAACATCGTACACGAAGCCCTGAATGGCAAGGCAAGCAAAATATGGCGTACCATTCGTCGCCCCATTTCGACCCTTCATCGGCCGGATGCGGCCTTCATCCAGATCGGCGGTTTTTCCGCAAAGTTTCTGGGGTATTGTCGATCAAAGAGTTCGACAGGAGGTACATCGTGAGCGAGCTGGTGAACGTGGAAGCTGTGAGCCGCAGCTTTCCCCTCGACCATAGCGAAGTGCGGGCGCTGGACGAGGTAAATCTTCGCGTCGCGGCCGGTGAATTTCTGGCGATTGCCGGGCCCAGCGGCAGCGGCAAAACGACGCTGCTCAATCTGATCGGATGCATCGATCAACCGACCGCGGGGCGGATTACGATCGACGGCCAAGAGACGACCCGGATGAAGCCGGGCGAGATCACCGACCTGCGCCGCCGCAAGATCGGCTTCGTCTTTCAGACCTTCAATCTGATTCCGGTTTTTACGGCCAGCGAAAACGTGGAGTATCCGTTGCTGATTCAGGGCGTGGAGCCGCGCGAGCGCCGCCGGCGCGCCGCCGAAGCACTGGAGAGCGTGGGGCTGGCGCAGCGGGCCAAGCACCGTCCCGATCTGCTCTCGGGCGGTGAACGCCAGCGGGTCGCCGTGGCGCGGGCCATCGTGCACCGGCCGTCGCTGGTGCTGGCCGACGAGCCCACTGCCAATCTGGATACGCACAACGCCACCCAGCTCATCGACCTGATGAGCGAGCTGAACCGCTCGCTGGGACTCACGTTCATCTTTTCCACCCACGATCAGCGTTTGCTCGATCACACGCCGCGCACCGTGTGGCTGTGCGATGGCCAGATCATAGCCGGCCACGGCGATGCTGAAACCAAGCTCAACCGCGAAGGAGAAACTCATGGGCAAATTCCTGTTGCTCGCCGTTCGTAATGTCTTCCGCAACCGCCGCCGCACGGTGATGACGCTGCTGATGGTGGGCGGTGGCGTGACGGGGTTGATTTTGGCTGGCGGATACTTCGCCTTCATGATTCACGGACTGCGCGAAGGCACGATCCGCGATGGCCTCGGCCACTTGCAGATTTTCACCGCCGACCATTTCCGCCGCGACGAGGTTCACGTGCTCGATACGGGCATTGACAACTGGCAGAAGGTGGCCAGCATCGCCGCCATGGTTCCGCATGTGCGTGGCGTGGCTCCGCGCATCGAGTTCTACGGCATGATCTCCAACGGCCAAAAATCCTCGGTCTTCATGGGCAGCGCCGTCGATCCCGACGCCGAACGCAGCCTGGGATTCGCCACCAATCTATCGTCGGGACGCGATTTGAGCGGCCAATCGGGCCACGAGGTCGAGGCTTTGATCGGCAGTGGACTGGCCAAGTCGATGAACGTGAAGGTGGGCGACGGGCTGACGCTACTGGCGGTCACCAGCGATGGCGCGCTCAATGGCATCGACGTGCAGATCGCCGGCATTGTGCAAACCGGTGTGGCTGAGATGGACGCGCGCTATCTGCGCATCACGCTGGCCTCGGCGCAGCGGTTGCTGCAAACCGGGCGCGTCACCAATCTGGTGGTGGGTCTGGACGCGACCGACAACACCGATGCCACTTATGCCGCTCTGCGGCCCAAGCTGAGTGGCCTGCCGCAGCAGATGGAGCTGAGAACCTGGCTCGATCTGGCCACCTACTACAAACAGGTGCGCATGCTCTTCAACGGAATCTTTCTCTTCATGGGCATCATCGTCTTCTTCATGGTCTTGATGTCGAGCGTGAACACGCTGCTGATGGCGATGTTCGAGCGCACCCGCGAGGTGGGCACCATGCTGGCCATGGGCACGCCGCGGCTATGGATCGTGGCGCTGTTCATGTGCGAGGCGGCGTTGCTGGGAGTCTTTGGCGCCGGTCTTGGCGTGATGGGCGGAAACCTTATCGGCGCGCTCATCAACGTTTCGGGGTTGCGTCTGCCGCCGCCGCCGGGTTATACGGCCAGCATTCACTTTCATGTTCTGCGCGAGTGGGGCACCATGGCGGGCTCGGCGATTCTGGTGGTTGTCTCGCTTGTGCTGGCGTCGATTTTACCCGCCATCCGCGCCTCGCGGCTGCGCATTGTGGAGGCTTTGGCCCATGTCTAATCCAATGCAATATCGTGTTCTCTTCGTCCTCTTGCTGGCCGCGCTTGGCTGCGGCCCGGCGCAGGGCGCAACCCCCGACGCCAACGCGCTGCTCAAGCAGTCCGATGGCTATCGCAACGGCTGGCCCGCGTTCGTGGTCCACGTCAAGATCACCGACTACGTGGCTGGCCAGCCCGACGAGGAGCACCTCTACGAGGTCTCGCAAAAGGGAACCGACAAAACCTACGTGCAGTTCATGAGCCCGCGCGAAAAAGGCGAGCACATGCTGATGTTGGGCGACGATATGTGGGTTTATTTGCCCGACACCAGCCGCCCGGTGCGCATCACGCCGCTGGAGCGGCTGACAGGAGACGCCTCCAATGGCGACGTGGCCCGCACCAACTACGCCGCCGATTACGCGCCCGTCTATCTGCGAAGCGAAAAGGCGAATGGCGTGGAATGCTACGTCCTCGAACTGACCGCCAAGCGCAAAGGCGCGACCTATCAGCGCATTTTCTACTGGCTGCGCGCCACCGATGCCCGGCCCGTCAAGGCGGAGTTTTATCTGACTTCGGGCAAGCACATCAAGTCGGCTACCTTCGACGAGTACGAAATGGTAAACGGCAAGATGCTGCTGCACCGGCTCACCCTCTATGACGAGATCCGGCACAATTCCCACAGCGTGCTCGAATACTCCGGATCGCAGCCGCGCGCGCTGCCAGACAAACTCTTTTACCAGGGACGCGATGACAAGTTTTGATGCGATGGTTCTGTTCTGGCGTATAGGTGGCTATGATGCGTAAACGATTTTCGATTGCGACGATTCTGCTTGCGGCCACCGCGGCCTGGGCGCAGGTCGCGCCGCAGCCAGCGGCTGAAAGCCCTTACGAAATGCGCTACTCGGTAGCGGCAATCGACGATGCCACCTTCTACGGCGGCCTCAAATATCCTTTGCCCACGGTGCTCAACCAGGTACTGTTGGAGCCCTCGTTCGGACTGCGCCGTCGCGACCGCTGGAATGTTTCCACGAGTTTGATCGGCCAGAACGTTCACTCTACTGACAACTACGCGCGGGTCTACGTCAGAGAGGCGTACGCGGGGCTCTCGGCGGGCGATTTCGATTTCACGCTGGGCCGTAAGCTGGTGCGCTGGGGCACGGGCTACGCTTTTTCCGCCGCTGGGGTGCTCGATCCGCCACGCGTCGCCACCGACCCCACCGACCGGCTCAATGTGAATCAGGGGCGCGATCTTGTCAAGGCCAACTGGGTGCGCGGCGGGCAGGCGCTTTCGCTGGCCTGGTCCACCGCCGCGTTGACGCCGGCCGCGGCCAATCTGCATGACACCACCGCCTTCCGGTATAACGTACTGGTGCGGGAATTCGATACTTCGTTGATCGCCGGCAACGACCGCGGCGGCGACGCCTTTGGCGCGGCGACCTTTACGCGCGTCTTCGGGCAGGCCTGGGAGGCGCATGGCGAGGCCGTCTGGCGCGAGCATCCGGCGCTGCTTGTGGGCGGCAAATACACGGCGGCTGGCTTCACGTTCATCGGCGAGTTCTACACGCCGCCAAATATTGCCGCCTATCGCGGCTCCAGCCTGTCGCCACGGGCCGGCCGCCAGAATTATGCATTTTTCCACGCGGAAAAAGCGCGGCTGCGCGAGTTGCCGGGATGGAAGCAGTGGGATGTGGCGGCTTATGCCGTGGCCAATCTCGACGACCATAGCTCGACAACAGTGGTGGATGTGAGCCGCTGGATGGGCAATCACGTCTCGGCGTATGTTCACCTGGAGGTGCCCGGAGGAAGCAAGACATCGGAGTACGGCTCGGCGCCGTACTCCTCAGCAACCTCGTTGGGGGTGCGGTTTCAACTATGACGAATGAAGCAGTCACGGATTCTATGCGCGAGTTCGAGAATTACACGGTAAAAAAGAAACCGCCATTTTGGCGGCGGCTGCTGTGGATTGTGCCGGCCATCGCGGTTTTCTGCCTTGCGCTCTTTCTGTCGGTCGGCCGGACCAGGTACTCGCAGATCGCGCTGCAGTTTGCCGTCATCCTTGTCTATTCCGTGCTGATTGGCTTCTTGGCGGCTTTTCTTTGTAGCCAGATCGGCCACCGTTGCGCGGCGTGGAAGCAAAAGTATGTTTACGTGCTCTATGTTTTGGCCCTTGTATTCGCCGCTACGGTGGGAACCTTTGCCGGGGCGATGGTGTTGCAGTGGATCGGCCTGATTCCGCGCGGAATTTTCTGGGACGAATTTCGCGGTTCGGTGCCGTTCAGTTTGATCGTGACCCTGGTTGCTGGGCTAAGCATCGCCACCTTTGAGACTATGCGTACCCGCCTCAATATCGCCATGCTGGAGGCGCGCACCCGCCAGTTGGAGCAGGAGCGGGCCTACAAGTTGCTGGCCGAGGCTAAACTCTCCTCGCTGGAATCGCGCATCCAACCGCACTTTCTCTTTAACACGTTGAACTCGGTGGCATCGCTGATTCCCAGCGATCCCGCGCGCGCCGAGGCTATCGTGGAAAAGCTGGCTTCGTTGCTGCGCTTTTCGCTGCACGCGCAATCCAGCGGCCTGGTGCCACTTGAACAAGAATTGAAAATCGTCCGCGATTATCTGGAGATCGAGTCGGCGCGCTTTGGGCCACGGCTGCGCTACCAAATGAAGGTTCCGGAATCGCTCTACGCGGTGCAGGTGCCGCCGCTGTCGCTGCAAACGCTGGTAGAAAACTCCATTAAGCACGTGGCCGGGGAGCGCGCCGGGGGCGCGTCGATTGAGATTCGCGGCGCAGCCGAAAATGGCCGCGTGCGGCTGGAGGTGCGCGACGACGGGCCGGGATTTTCGCTGGCCGCGATCTCGCCCGAGCACGGGTTGGGCAATCTCGCCGGCCGTCTGGAACTGCTCTTCGGCCCGGCGGGCCACCTCGATCTGGTGCGCGAAAATGGAGTGACGGCGGTTTCGATTTTTATCCCGCGCGAATCGTGAGGCGTGATGGAAGCTCCGCAACTCAACGCGTATCTGGTTGACGACGAGCCGCTGGCCATCGAGCGGCTGACGCGGATGCTGGCCCGGCACGGCGGCATCGACGTTGTGGGCAGCGCCACCGATCCGCAGCGCGCGCTGGATTTTCTCCATGAGAGATCCGGTATCGACGTGCTTTTCCTCGACATTCAAATGCCCGGCTTGAATGGTTTCGAACTGCTCTCGCGCCTTACGGTGCAGCCGTTTGTCATCTTTACCACGGCCTTCGATCAATATGCGCTGCGGGCCTTTGAAGTGAACTCGATTGATTACCTGCTCAAGCCTGTCACAGACGAGCAACTGGAACGCGCGCTGGCCAAGCTGGGCCGGCTGCGCCCGGTGGCGAAATCCGATTGGCAGCGCGACCCCGCCTTGCCCGCGTTGTTAAAAGAACTGGCGGGCTCGCTGCGTGGCGGGGCTGCGGAGACTCCGCGGCGCATTGCCTCGCGGGTGGGCGACCGCATCTCGTTTCTCGATTTGGCCACGGTGACGCATTTTGTGGCGCGCGACAAGCTTACCTACGCCGTGGTCAATGGCCGCGAGCACGCCGTCGATCTCACCATCGCCGAGCTGGAACGCAAGCTCGAATCCTCCGGATTCCTGCGCATTCATCGCGCCATTCTGCTCAATCTGGATTGGCTCCGGCAAGCACAGCTCTCCCTGGCCGGTAAGACCGCGGTGACGCTCAAAGACGAGCGCGGCACGCAATTACCGGTGGCGCGCGACCGCATCCGCCAGCTGCGCTCGCGAATGGAATTCTAAACAGAGCATGAAGAGCCGCGGCCGCGTTAGAATGCGAGCATGCAAATCAAGAAGGCCGTGATCACTGCCGCGGGCAAGGAACAGCGCAACCTGCCCATGCAGACGCTTTTTGACCAGCAGGGCAAGGAACGTTCGGTCCTGAGCCTGGTGGTGCGGGAGGCGGTGCGGGCTGGCATCAGTGATGTGTGCATTGTGGTTTGTCCCGGCGACGAAGAGCCGTACTCGCGGCTGCTGGCCAACGAGGGGGCGCGGCTGACGTTCATCGCGCAGAGCGAGCCCAACGGCTATGCCCACGCGGTTTGGTGCGCGCGCGGTTTCGTCAAAGGCGAGCCATTCTTGCACTTTGTCGGCGACCATATCTATGTGGGCGCGGAAGCGGAAGGTTGCGCCAGGCGGCTGGTGGAAGCGGCAGCGAATGAGGAGTGCGCCATCTCGGCCGTGCAGGTAACGCGCGAAAGTTTGCTGCCCTACTACGGCGCGGTGGCCGGTCAGCAGGAGCCGGCCAAGCCCGGCTTCTACCGCGTGGAGTCGGTGCTGGAAAAGCCCACGCCCACCGAGGCCGAGCAGCGGTTGATCGTGCCCGGGCTGCGCAGCGGATATTATCTATGCTTCTACGGAATGCACGTGCTGACGCCTGCGATCTTCGAGATTCTGACCGCGCGGCTGACCGGCGGACGGGCCAGCCTTTCCGCGGCTCTGGCCGAGCTGGCCGGCCGCGAAAAATATCTGGCCATGATTCAGCCGGGCCAGCGCTTCGACGTGGGCGTGAAATATGGATTGTTTACCGCGCAGTTGGCGCTGGCGCTTAGCGGACAGGACCGCGACGAGGTGCTGGCGCAACTGGTTCATGTGCTGGCCGAGCGCGAGACGCTGCTCGCGAAAGGGGCGCGGGCGTGAGCCGACTGTGGCAGATCATCCAGGCCGAAGATCCGGAACTGCGCAACCGCTCGCTCGATAGTTTTTGCCGCGGCGCGGCGACCGAAGAACTGGTTGCCGAAGTGGCCGATCTGGAACGCCAGCGGCATGGCTGCGAGAACCTTTACCAACGCGTGCGGGCGCTGTTTTTTCTCTACGCGATTCATCGCTTCCACCTACCTGAACGTGCCGGCTTCGCCGCGGGCAAAACACTAATCCCTTTTCGCGGCTACGAAAAACTGTTGGAGCGGCGCTACGAAGAGGCGATTGCCATTTTTATTGCCGCGCAGGCATCCGAGGGATCGAGTGGCGGGTTGGCCAGCGCGCTGGCCGCGGCCTATCGCGGACTGGCCTTTCAAACGCTAGCCGATCAGGTTCGCCGCAGCGTGCGCTCGGTGCGCGGCAATCAATGGATGTTCCGCTGCGGCCACCCTGCAGACTACGCGCTGCGCATCCGGCCGGAGCTGTTGCGCCGCGAGGCTGGCGAGCCATTTCCCGTTCTGCACGAGGCCACGCCCGTACGCATGGACCTGAGCCATAGCGGCTGGAGCGACATCTTTTTTCTGGGCATGGATCTGCCGGAGCTGGCGCGGGTGCTCAACATCTCCATCGATCTGGCGATCCACGGCACGCGCTCGCCCAAGCCGCCCGTCGAGGCCTATCTGCGCGTCATCGACCGGCCGGTGATCCGGCTGGCCAGCGTGGATCTGGAGGCCGCGGCCGAGATCTCCACCCTTGAAGAAATCTTCGATTTTGGCCGTGATTATCTGGGCTTACTGAAGGCTGCGGTCATTGCTTCCGGCATTGTGCCGCCGGGCCTTGAAGGCTCGGGCCAGCCACTTGGCGAACTGCTGGCGCAACTGCTCGGGCAGCAAGGACTGGGACTGGAGATCGTCAGCCACGTCAACAATATTCCCAAGGGCTCGCGGCTGGCGGTTTCAACCAATTTGTTGGCTTCGCTGATCGCGGTTTGCATGAGAGCCACGGGCCAGGCCTCTTCTCTGGTAGGCCAACTCACTGAGCCAGAGCGGCGGCTCGTGGCGGCGCGCGCCATTCTCGGCGAGTGGCTGGGCGGTTCGGGCGGCGGCTGGCAGGATTCGGGCGGCGTTTGGCCGGGGATCAAACTGATCGAGGGCGTGCGCGCCAGTGAAGGCGATCCGGAGTTTGGCATCAGCCGCGGACGCCTGTTGCCGCAGCACAGAATCTTAACTGCCGATGAAGTGAGTGCGCAGACGCGGCAGAGCTTGCAGGAAAGCCTGGTGCTGGTGCACGGCGGCATGGCGCAAGACGTGGGACCGATTCTGGAGATGGTCACCGAGCGTTATCTGCTGCGCTCCGGCGTTGAGTGGACGGCACGGCAGACGGCCTGCCAGATTCTCGACGAGATTGTCGGCGATCTGCGCTCGGGCGATGTGCGATCCGTCGGCGGCGCCACGGAACGCAATTTCATGGGGCCAATTCAATCCATCATTCCCTGGGCCAGCAATCTGTATACAGAGACGTTGATTCGCGAGGCGCGCCAGATCTTCGGCAGCGATTTCTGGGGCTTTTGGATGCTGGGCGGCATGTCGGGCGGCGGCATGGGCTTCATCTTCGACCCGCGCCGCAAGGCCGAAGCGCAGGAGCGGATGGGTTCGCTGATGCGCGCGGTGAGCCAGCGGCTGGCCGGCGGCGTGGCCTTCGCCATGGAGCCGGTGGTGTATGACTTCGCGATCAACGAGCAGGGAACCTGCGCGGAGATGAACACCGGCGGCGCTGCGATTCTGCCTGACGGTTACTACAATATGACGTTGCCGGCGATGTTGCGCAAAGAGCAGCGGCTGCTCACCGGTTGCGAGCGGATGGATCTGGAGCGCTTCAGCCAGCTTTGCCACGATGGGCCGGGGGCGGTGGACCGCTCGCGGCGGATTCTAGACCGGCTGCTGCCCCAGGCCGCGCACGGCGAAGAACGCGCCGAGACCCTCGAAGCCACGCTCACCAACAATGGATTCGACCCCGTGCAGCACGAGCGCATTCAAGCCGAGCTGCGCGCCGGGCATATCGGATTGGCGCAGAACCGGATTCCCTCGACCGTCGAGATAGAAGACGTGCCGGCGGAAAAACTCTTTGACGCGCGGCATGAAGCCGGTGCGCAATATCGCACGCTGGGCGAAGCGGCGCTGGCCGCCGGCTCCGTTGCCGTGGTCACGTTGAGCGGTGGCGCGGGCAGCCGCTGGACGCGCGGCGCCGGCGTCGTCAAGGCGTTGAGCCCCTTCTGCCGGCTGGCTGGCGAGCACCGCACATTTCTTGAAGTGCATTTGGCCAAGAGCCGGCGCACCGGCCGCCTGTACGGATGCGAGGTGCCGCACGCGGTGACGACCAGCTATCTGACGCATCGTCCGATCGCGGATTTCATCGGCCGCGAAGGCGCCTATGGATACACCGCGCCGCTCTATCTTTCGCCGGGCCGCAGCGTGGGGTTGCGGCTGGTTCCCATGGAGCGCGATCTGCGCTACGCCTGGGAGGAGATGCCGCAGCAGATTCTCGACGCGCAAGCGCAGAAGGTGCGCGAAAGCGTGCGCGCGGCGCTGATCGGTTGGGCGCGGCAGGCGGGCGAGGGCGCGAATTACACCGACAATCTGCCGTTGCAATGCTTGCATCCGGTAGGCCACTGGTACGAGGTGCCGAATCTGCTGCGCTCGGGAGCGCTCAAAAAGATGCTCGACGAGCGGCCGCAGTTGCGCTACTTGATGGTGCACAACATCGACACAGTGGGCGCGGACCTGGAGCCTTGCGTGCTCGGCTGGCACATCGCGCGCAAAGCCGCCATGACCGTCGAGGTCGTCATGCGGCAGGTGGACGACCGCGGCGGCGGCCTGGCTCAAGTCGACGGACGGCTGCGGCTGGTTGAAGGCCTCGCGCTGCCCGCCGAAGAGTTGGAGTTCAAACTTTCTTACTACAACTCCAACACCTTCTGGATCGACATCGATGCGCTGCTCAAACTGTTCGGCCTGAGCCGCGCCGATCTGGCCAACCAGGAAAAACTTGCCGCGGCGGTGCGCGCCATGGCCGCGCGTATGCCCACCTACATTACGCTCAAAGACGTGAAAAAGCGCTGGGGCAAAGGCCAGGAAGACATCTTCCCCGTGGCGCAGTTTGAAAAACTGTGGGGCGATATGACCGCGCTGCCGCACTTGGCTTGCGAATACGCGATTGTGCCACGCTCCCGCGGCCAGCAGTTGAAAGAGCCAGCGCAGTTGGACGGCTGGCTGCGCGATGGCTCGGCGGCTTACGTCGCGGAGCGTTGCGATTTCAATTACGTTGGCTGAGAAACCGTGCTTGCCGCCGTGCCGCGAATTCTGGCTCGGCGGCGCCCATAGTGTAGATTGAGCGCATGAAGCTTTTTGTGTTTTGTTGTGTGCTCTGTTTGGGCGCGCTGGGGCAAGTTTTCGCGCAGCCGCCCCAGCCGCAGGAAAAGGCCGACTCGATTCTGATTCTGAAAAAGCAGCACTTGCTCGAATTGCTCAAGGACGGCAAGGTGATTCGCACGTACAAGGTTGCGCTGGGCCGCGGCGGGTTGGCGGCGAAAGAGCGCGAAGGCGACGCGCGCACTCCCGAAGGCCATTACACAATCGATAGCCGCAACGCCGCCAGTCATTATTACAAGGCGCTGCATATCTCCTATCCCAATGCCGATGACCGCGCGCGGGCTGCCAAGCAGGGTGTTTCGCCCGGTGGCGCGGTGATGATTCACGGCCTGCCCAACGGCATGGGAGGGATCGGTGCGGCACACCGGCTCTACGATTGGACCCTCGGCTGTGTCGCCGTCACCGATGAGGAGATCGACGAGATCTGGAAGCTGGTGCCCGACGGCACGCCGGTCGAGATCCGTCCCTGAGGCGCGTTATTTTATTTGGCAATCCACTGGCGTGTTAACCGGATTGCAGCGGGCATCGGCATTGCCGGGCAAGGTCACTGTGTAATGGCCCTCCCAGCGGGCCGGCTCGCTGGCCGGATAGTCGGTGCTGACGATCTGCGCGCCGCTCTGTAGCATCGCATCGCGGCGGCGGGTATCGTTGGCGCGCGCCTCGGCGGTATCGGCGTCGGAGCGCGCGCGCACCAGATATCCCTGCCGCACCAGCGCGGTGATGGTCTCCGCCGGCCCTTCGTTGCATTCCGTGTAGGCAGCGTCGGGTTGGCCTGGCTCGGCGTTGGTAAATAGCAGCCGGCCGCGCAGCGATGGATGACCCACCAGATAATCCTTTCCGGACCAGCGCGGCTCCAGCAGAAAAACGATTTTGCCGCGCGCGCTGGCCAAGGTGGGCCAGTTGCCGGCCAGCACAGCCTGATTCAGTGTTGCGTAGTTGCCGCGCACGTCGTCGGGAACAACCAGTTCGTCGCGCTTGAAGACGGAGAGAATCTCGGCGTCGAGCGCGTCGTAGGCGGCCGGCGTGAAGGGCTCGACCGGCGTGAGTTGCACGCCGCCTTCTTCGGAATCGCGCTTGGCCTCCACCAAAATGAAGATGGGCGTGTGTTCCGGATGCGCTTGCGACCATCTCCGCACCTCTTCCAGACAGGCCTTGAAGGGCTGGCAAACGCTGCGGTAATCGAAGTCTTGAACGTGCATCACCTTGAAGCCAGGCCTGGCGAAGACGCCATTGGGATCGAAGGCGGGATCGGGCGGCAGTTGCGCCTGCGCCACTATCTGTGGCCCGGCAGGATGGGCAAAGCGGCCGCCGGCCGCGTCGGCGTAGATGTCGAGTTCGATCTGACGGACGCCACCGTCGAACTGCTCGGCGAGCGCTGGATGCCGGTAGTCGAGGGTTTGGTAGATGTCGGGGCGCTTGGCCTGCCACAATGTGGCCTCGCTGGGCGCAATGCCGGCGTGGTAACTGTTGTGGGTTCCTATGACCTGAATCTGATTGAGCTTGAGCGGCGCGTTACCGGCGGTTTTTTGGCCCACGGCCGCAACCCCGCACATTGCCAGACTTATCGCCAGAGCTAACACCTTCAAACCATTCGTGAACATTCCCGATTCCTTTCAACCTGGCGAGTCATGAGCCGCCCGCACCAAGTATAAAATCGCCTTGCGACGGTAGTGTGAATCGCGGCCGATCTTCTCTGCGAAAATAGAGTTTCATGCTTTCACTGAAAAATGCCGGGAAGCGGTTTGGACCGCGAGTGCTGTTTCTTGAAGCCGATTGGCTCATTCGCGACGACGAAAAAACGGCGCTGGTCGGCGCTAACGGAACGGGCAAATCGACGCTGATGAAGGTGTTGGCGGGCCTGGAGCCGCTTGATTACGGCGCGGTTGAGCAGAGCAAGGGCCTGAGCGTGGGCTTTTTGCAGCAGGAAGGGCTGCAGCTCAAAGGGCGCACCGTCTTCGAGGAATGCCTGACGGTCTTCGACGAGTTGCGTGGCATCGAGCGCGAGGTTGAGCGGCTGGCCGCGCAATTGGCCGAGTTGGATCACGCGAGCCCCGAGTACTCGTCCGCCGCCGAGCGCTACTCGCACCTGCAAGACCGCTTCCACGCTCTCGATGGCTACGCTCTCGATGCCCAGGTGGGCAGCGTGCTGACCGGCCTCGGCTTCAACAAAGAGGATTGGGCGCGGCGCACCGAGGAGTTTTCTGGCGGCTGGCAGATGCGCATCGCGCTGGCCAAACTGCTGCTGGCCAAGCCCAATCTGTTGTTGCTCGACGAGCCCACCAATCATCTCGACCTCGAATCGCGCAACTGGCTGGAAGACTATCTGCTGCATTACCCCTTCGGTTACATCCTCATCTCGCACGATCGCTATTTTCTGGACGTGACGGTCGATCGCACGGTCGAAATCTGGAACAAGCGCCTCACCGTCTACCAGGGCAACTACGCGAAATACCTGACGCAGAAAGAGGAGCGGCGCGAGCAATTAATGGCCGCCTACCGCAACCAGCGCGAGCACATCGAACGGCTGGAGGCCTTCATCGGCCGCTTCCGCTATCAGGCGACCAAGGCCAAGCAGGTGCAGTCGCGCGTCAAGGAGCTGGAAAAGATCGAGCGCATCGAGGTTCCCGAAGAAGAGCCGGTCATGCACTTCAAGTTTCCCCAGCCGCCGCCTTCGGGGCGCACGGTGGTTGAGGCGGAAAACCTGCGCAAGGACTACGGCGCGAAGTGCGTCTTTGCCGGCGCGCGCTTTACCATCGAGCGTGGCGACCGCGTGGCGCTGGTGGGCGTCAACGGCGCGGGAAAATCGACGCTGATCAAATTGCTTACCGGCGTCGAGACTCCGACCGGCGGCGAACTGCGCCTGGGCCACAATGTCAGCGTGGAATACTTCGCGCAGGATCAGTACAAGGTGCTCGATCCGGAGGCGCGGATGCTCGACGACCTGAACCGCTCGGCGCTGCGCGTGCCCGAGGTCGAGTTGCGTTCGCTGCTGGGTTGTTTCCTGTTTTCTGGCGACGATGTCTTCAAGGCGCTGGGCGTGCTTTCGGGCGGCGAGCGCAACCGCTACGCGCTGGCGCGGATTCTGGTTTCGCCGGCGAATCTTCTGCTGCTCGACGAGCCCACCAACCACCTGGATCTACGCGCCAAAGATGTGCTGCTCGATGCATTGGCCAATTACACCGGCACGGTGGTCTTTGTTTCGCACGACCGCTACTTCATCGATCGCCTGGCTACGCGCGTGCTCGAGATCGAAGGCGGTGCGCTGACCGCCTATGAGGGCAACTATGAGGACTATCAGCGGCGGAAAACCGCGTTGACTGCCGGCAATGCCGGACCGTTTGCCGTGCCGGCCAACGAAAATCTGCCGCAGGCAGCGGCATCTGCCGCGCCTGAAAATGGCCAAGAAGAAAATACCGCCGCCGCGCAACCGGCCCGCCGCCGCCTGAATCCCATCAAGCAAAAACAGATGGAAGAGCGCTGCGTTTTTCTCGAAGAAGAGATTCCGCGGTTGGAAGGCGCGCTGGCGCAGACCGAAGAGCAGATGGCGGTCTTTGTCTCTGCCGAGGAGACGCAGCGGCTGGTGGCGTTGTCCGCCGATCTGCGCGCGCAGATTGAGGCTTTCACCGCTGAATGGGAAGACTTGATGGCCCAGTTGGAAGCCAGCTAAGCTCCAACAAAAGCGCCCTGGAACAGCATGTGGCGCGATCTCTCCTCGTTCTTGATCCGAAATGGACGGCTTTTAAATCCGGATTGGACGAACCTGTAATCCGGATCGGACGAGGTTTCGATCCGAAATGGACGGAGCAAATCATGCGCTGCATCCGCGCTTTGCCTCCGGCAATGTTGCCACGGCGCTCAAAGATACGCCGGTGGTTCTGATCGATGGGCCGAGGCAGTGCGGCAAGACCACGCTGGTGCGCAGCGATCCGTCCGGGCTGGTGCGTTCTTTGGGTACCTGCACGATCGACGAGGTGCAGCGCGCCCTTCGGCAAGCGGATGTTTGCCGTACCGGTTTCCAGCTTGTGGTGGTGAGGGAGCGACTTCGTGCATGGCGTCAAATCGCACGATGAGCGGGGAGCAATGCTAAAAGCTATAGCGGATGCCGCCGCTGGGGAAGCGCGGCATCTGCGTGACCTCGGTCTCGGGCACGCCGGCTACGGCGTTCGGGTTCAGGCCGCACAAAGTCGCGGACGGCGACGGATGGCAGTTGTTTTCCCAAGCCATCCCCAAAAAATTATCCCGGTCCAGCAAGTTCTCCACTCCGGCGTAGACGGTCAACGGTTTGCCGCGGACGTGGAAGGTGCGATGAAAGTCCAGATCGACGCGGTCGTAGGCCGGACCGCGCACGGCGTTGACGCGCGTCAGATCGTAGATGCCGCGCGACTGCGCCTTGGAGAGCGCAATATTGAAGGGTGTGTAGGGTCGTCCGCTGGCGTAGGTGTTGCGCACTGCGAATTCCAAGCCGCGCGGCAGCACCAGACTCACCAGGCCATTGCCCACCAGGGGGAAGTCGAAGTTGCCCGGCCGCAAGATGCCGTCGGCTGCCGCATAGCGCGTGCGCGAATAGCTGATTGAACCCAGGAAGCGGAGCTGCTGCTGCCAGTGCGCGCGCAGCATCAGCTCGATGCCTTGCGCGCGGCCGTGGCCGCCGTTTTTTAGGGGCAACCAGATAAATTGCTGGCCCAGGGTATCGACCATGTTGGCCAGCATCAGGCTTGGATACTCGGTGGAGACCGGCTGGTTAAGATATTTTTTGCGATATGCGGCAAGGCTTACCGTAGCCCATGCACCGCGCCACAGATCCGCGCCTGTCGAGAACTGTTCGGCCTCAAGCGGACGCAGCCGCGAGTTGGTGGCGTAGCTGAGCAGGTCCATGGCCGGCGCCAGTTGCGACGAGCGGCTGTAGCTGGCGTTGAGTGTTTGATGGCTGCCAGCGCGGAATCCAAGAGCCACGCGCGGGTTGAAGCTCTGCGTGCCGGTCAACGCGAAGCTCTCTTCGCGCGCTCCGGCGTTGATGGTCCAGCGCGATTTCAATGTGCCCATGGCCTCGGCGTAAAAGCCGGACTGGCCGGTGGCAAAGCGCCGCGCGAAGTTATCCGCGTCGGTCCAAGTTGAACTGGCGCTGAAGGGCGACTGCTCGCCGAGCGGCTGCGCCACGCGGTAGTCGTAGACCGTGAGCCGGGCCGAAACCCCGGCCGAGATCAGCCACCCGTGCTCTTCCGCCTGCATGCCGTAGTTCAGCGAGTAGATGCCGTCGTGTGTTTGCTCGGCGTAAACCGGCTCGGTGGCAACCGTGGACTGTGTGCAGTGACGGGTGTTGCCGGCGTTGGTAAGTTGCCATTGCTGGGCGATGTTTTGATCCTGCGCCGAGTAGCTGGCCGTCAGGTTCGAGATCCGCGACGGAGAATGGATGTGCCGCCAGACCGCGCCGTTGGTCGAGCGCGATCCGCCATACTGGGTCTGCACGCGCAGCGTCTCGCCGTTGTCGCAGGCCGCGGGAAGAATGTCGATCGAGTCGGCGCCGTCCAAACTCAGCCCCGAGATGCGGTCCCGGCTGCCTGGCGACCACTGCCATTGTGCCAGCCCGTTGGTATAGACCGGCACACCGTTGATGCCAATGTCGTTGGTGGCCAGGTTGAGCACGCTGCGGTGGGCGGCCACCAGCAGGCTGGCGTCGCGGCTGAGCTGGCGATCGAGAAATCCGCCGGCGCCGCTGATGCCAAGATCGGCCTCGCCGGCCAGCGGCACATGCGGCCCATCGAGAGTGCGCACCTCGATCAGCGACGACAGCCGGCTGGAGTAGCGGGCATCGTAGCTGTCTGTTTTCATCTCCACGCTGGCGATCATGGCCGTGTCGATCATCGGTGTAAAGCCGCCCGTTGTGCCTTCGACGGCAATGTGATTGATGTTGGGCACCTCGATGCCGTCCACGACAAAAAGATTTTCTGACGGGTTGCCGCCGCGCACAATCAGATCATCGCTCATGTCTGTGTTGTTGACGGTGCCGGGCATCATCTGCAGATAGCGCGAAAAGTCGCCCCATGCGCCGGCCGAAGAGAGCACCTCCTGAGTGGTGATCTGATAAGGAACAGGCAGGCCACTGGCGAGCATCTGCTTCTCGGCATTGACTTCGATGGAAGTTTCCACGCTCCGCACGGGCGCGCTGGCGGCCGGCGTCGCCGGTGCGGCGGCCGCCGCCGGCGGAAGAGAGTCAGAAACCGCCGCGGCCGCTACCATCGTGGCAGTCTTGTTTTGCGCCCAGGCTACGAACGGGACCGCGAGAACAATTCCGTAGGCTGCAAGCCGGAGAACAGAGCGTATAGCAACGGAAGACATAGACGATTCCTCGCTAGAAGCCGGCCGGTGAAATAGGCCCCAATACGCCACTTCCGCAAAACTTAAATCGGTGGTCTGCCAAGATGGGTAGGTTGTCCCGCACCGAGCGGTGCCTGCGACGAGACAATCCTCAGTTGGAAGACAACAGTGCATCCGGCATGGTTCGATGCACTGTGCTTGCCAGTGAAAAAACTAAGATATGTGAAAATTCTTATTACCAACGAAGGTGCAATACGCAACATTCCGTTCAATGTTTCCAAATTAGCGGCTCTGTGAATCTGTCCTGCGTCGCTTCTAAGCCAAGAACAGCGGATTCAGGCTAGCGACAACCGCGGTCAATAACCTGCCATTGCGGCCGCTTTGTGCCGTGGCGAGGATGAGGGCTGCAAAGCAGGCCAAGTGTATTGTCGTCGGTTTCTATGTCGTAAACGTCCTCCTGTCACGCCGGGGTCATTGAATTGCGGATTAGTTGTGTTCGCCATATTCTTGAGAAAATACACATTTTGAACGCATCTCCGGCGCGGCAGTTTTAGGGGGGCATACAGATGACCGAGCTGATTCGACCGGTGCGCAATGGCCTGATGTACGTGCTGATTTTTACAGTGTGTTACTTCGTGTCCTGGGCGTTTGCCGGGATGGAATTCGACGGCAGTTGGTCGTAAATCAAATCCGCGCAGATCCTGGCCGAGACCGGACACGTTGTCTATAACGGATGGGCATTGGCTATGCCGGGCTGGCAAATCGCGTGGGGCGCGCACCGAAATTAAGGGCGGATTCGAATACGACGGCTGGACGCAGATCGAAAACGGCGGGCACATCAACGACGAAAGAATCGTTGTACCGGCCGGCGCTTACGATCCACATCCCAAGATTCCGCAAGTGGCCGCGGATTGCCAAATGGATTACGCGCCTTTAATGCCCAAGATGCAACCGAAATACTCGGTAGTATTCGGTCTCAAAACGTGCCTGGCGCCGTCGCAATTTCTCCCGGTGCCGTACCGCGCCTGGCTGCCGCCTTTCAACAAAATGGTTTACGTGCAGAAGATTCCCGTTAGTTAGGCGGTGGCGCGCTGGCTATTCCCGCCGGAACAAGCCAATGTGTCTTTGCCGTGCTCCCAGGGCCGATCGACGGCGCACTTGCCACAATCGGCCGTGGCGATTACTCTATGGATATGCGTCGATGTCGCTAACACCGTCCTGGTGACAGCTCCGATGCAGACGTGCGCCTGAAGCCGCGCGATTTTCCCCACTCCCCAACAAGCTGCACCGCTTCCCAACCGTTCCAACAGAACTCCGGGCCATGTTGTACCCGGAAAAGGAGATTGCTCTATGGCGCGCATTGCCGCGAACGTGACTGAATTGATTGGCCGCACTCCGCTGGTGCGGTTGAACCGCCTAGGCGCTGGACTGCCGGCGACGGTGGTTGTGAAACTGGAAAGCCAGAACCCCGTATCCAGCGTGAAAGACCGCATTGGCCTGGCGCTGATCGAGACCGCCGAAAAAGAGGGCAAGATCAAGCCCGGCGTCACCACGCTGATCGAGCCCACCAGCGGCAACACCGGCATCGCGCTGGCTTTTGTGGCCGCCGTCAAGGGCTACAAGCTGATCCTGACCATGCCCGAGACGATGAGCCTGGAGCGGCGCGTGACGCTATTGGCCTTTGGCGCCGAAATTGTTCTTACGCCCGGCCCCAACGGCATGAAGGGCGCTATCGCCAAGGCCAACGAACTGCAGGCGAAGACGCCGGACAGTTATATTCTGCAGCAGTTCGACAACCCGGCCAACCCGGCCATTCATCTTGCCACCACGGGGCCGGAGATCTGGGAAGACACCGACGGCAAAGCCGATATTTTGATCTCCGGCGTGGGCACGGGCGGCACTATTACCGGTATCTCCACCTACATCAAGGAACGCAAGCCATCCTTCAAGACCATCGCCGTCGAACCCGCCGATAGTCCGGTGCTCTCCGGCGGCAAGCCCGGACCGCACAAGATTCAAGGCATCGGCGCCGGATTCGTGCCCAGCGTGCTCGATACCAAGCTGATCGACGAGATCATCCAGATCAGCAATGACGAGGCGATCGAGACGGCCCGCGAACTGCCGCTAAAAGAAGGCCTCTTTGTGGGCATCAGTTCGGGCGCTGCCGTGGCGGCGGCCCTGAAGGTGGCCGCGCGGCCCGAGAACGCCGGCAAGTTGATCGTGGCCATTCTGCCCAGCTTCGGCGAGCGCTATCTGTCGTCGCCGCTCTTTTCCGCGCTGCGGGAAAAGGCGCTGGCGCTGCCCACCGAGCCCATTGCCGTATAACCATTGCCAAAGGCCGGCGGAGTCCGCCTCCGCCGGCCCGTATGCTAGTTCTATGTCTCTGATTGCCCGCATTCGCGACGACATCCGCTCCATCAAGGAGCGCGACCCCGCCGCGCGCTCCAGCCTCGAAGTTCTGCTTTGCTACCCGGGACTGTGGGCGGTATGGTTTTACCGTCTATCGCACTGGCTGTGGAGCGCCCGCCTGCTGCTGGCCGCGCGATTGTTCTCGCAACTCGCCCGCTTTTTTACCGGAGTCGATATTCATCCCGGCGCCACCATCGGCCACCGGCTGTTCATCGATCACGCCACCGGCGTGGTGATCGGCGAGACGGCCATCATCGGCGACAACGTGACCATGTACCAGGGCGTGACCCTGGGCGGCACCGGCAAGCAGCACGGCAAACGCCACCCCACCGTTTGCGACGGCGTCTTTATCGGCAACAACGCCAACCTGCTGGGCAACATCACCATCGGCGAGAACTCGCGCATCGGCGCTGGTTCGGTGGTACTCTCCGACGTGCCGCCGAACTCGACCGTGGTCGGCGTGCCCGCGCATATCGTCTACCGTAACGGCGAACGGATTCTCATCACCGACCCGCACGAAATCAAAGACCCGCTCTCCGATGCGCTGATCGCCCTGGCGGCCCGCGTCGACGAACTCGAACAGCGGCTCGGGCCCTGCGACCGCCGCACCGATCCCTTCACCAACGAAGAGGCCGAACGCGCCGCCTATCGCGAGGAATTGGAACGGATGCGCGCTTACGTTTCGATGGGCGAGGGGATCTGAAGCCGCATTTACAGTTTGTGTCGCCGAATGAACGCGAATCAGTTGACCCGTGCCGCAGCCGGACGGAAGTCCGGCGTTAAAAGGCATAATTTACTCGCGCACGAACGTTGAAAATGCTCTAGCCCGGAAACTCACTTGGGCAACTGCGTTGTGTCCCATCCGCCGCCCAGGGCGCGGATGAGTCCGACGCTGGCGGCGAAGCGGCGGTTCTCGATGTCGATTGCGGCGCGGCGATCGGCGAGAAGCGTCTGCTCGGCGGTGAGCACTTCCAGGTAGCTGGCCACGCCACCCTTGTAGCGCTGGCTCGACAGGTCATAGGAGCGCTGCGCCGAATCGACGGCGCGCTGCTCGACGGCGGCTTCCTGTTCGAGAATGCGCAAGGCCGAAAGCTGATTCTCTACGTCGTCGAAGGCCTGAAAGACGGCATTGCGATAAGTGTCGGCCTGGGCCTCGTAGTTGTGTCGCGCGGCTTCGCCAACAGCGTGGCGCTGGCCGGCGTCGAAGAGCAACTCTGTTGCCTGCGCGCCCAGGCTCCATATCGAGCTGGGGCCCTGAATCCAGGTGCCGGGGTGGGTGCTCAAAAATCCTCCCGTGCCGCCTAGCGAGATCGACGGATAATACGCGCTGACGGCGATGCCGATCTGCTCATTGGCTGCCGCGGTGGTGCGCTCGGCGGCGGCGATGTCGGGCCGGCGCTCGAGCAGTTGCGAAGGCACGCCGGTGGGAATCCGCGGCAGCTCGAGATCGAGCGGCGACGAGGGAATGCTGAAGCTGGCCAGATCGTAGTTGGCCAGGGTGCCGATGGCGTGCTCGTACTGCGCCCGCGCCACGCCCAGATCGACCAGTTGCGCGCGGACGGTCTCCAGTTGCGTTTGCGCCTGGGCCACATCGACGGCGGTCGCGACACCGCCGGCATGGCGGCGCTGGGTCAGGTCGAGCTGGCGCTCATAGTCGGCGACGGTCGCGGTCAACAGCTTGATCTGCGAGTCCAAGCCGCGCAGGGCAAAGTAGTCGGCGGCCATCTCGGCGTGCAGGGTGAGATCGATGCTGGCGGCCTCGGCTGCCGTGGCCTGCGCCGTAGCGCGGGCCGCCTGGACCGAGCGCCGGATGTTGCCCCAGAAGTCCGGCTCCCAACTGGCTTGGCCGGCAATGGTGAGATCGTTGTACGTCACGTTTTTGCTGGAGGAGGCAAGCGGGCGATTTTCCGAAACGCGGTCGCGGCTAACCGAAGGGGTCAACGAAAGCGAAGGATAGAGATTGGCTCGGGCTGAGGCCACGCGGTCGTGAACGGCCTGATAGGTCTCCAGCGCGCCGCGCAGCTCCACATTGTCGCTGGCGATGCGCTCTTCCAGCCGGTTGAGCTGCGGATCCTGGTAAATCTCCCACCATTTGCCCTTTAACATGCCGTCGGAGGGGCTGGCGGGCTTCCAACTGCCGCCCTGAGGATTGGGCGGCGGTACGACGGCCGCCGTGGCGCCGGTTTCTTTGTACACCGCCGGAGCCGTGACGCCGGGACGGTTGTAATCGGGCCCGACCGGCTTGCAGCCGGCAACTAAAACGAGCGCGGCCAGACCGGCTGCCGGGGCAAAGATGCGCAGCTCGGACATGATTACGCTCCTCCCTTGGTTGCGGCCTGGCCAACGGAGACCTTTTCGCCTTCGATCAGCGAGTCGGGCGGGTCTTGAATGACCCGGTCGCCGGCGCTGAGGCCGCTGACGATCTGGATGGTCGCGCCGTCATCCTCGCCGATGATGACCGGAACCAGGTGCGCCACCGTGTCCTGGCCGTTGTTGACGACGGTGGCGATCTGCATGCCCTGGCGGCGAAAGATAAGCGCCGAGGCGGGAACGACGAGAGTTGTGGTGGCCATTACCGTTTTCAGGTGAACCTGGGCCAGCGAGCCGGGCAGCAGTTCGCCCGAGCGGTTGTCCACATCGACTTCAACCAGCAACGTGCGGCTGGCCGGGTCGATGGCCTGCGCCGTGCGCGTCAGCGTGCCCTCATAGGTTTTGCCGGGATGCTCGGGGAAGGTGAGAGCGATCTTCATGCCTTCCTTGAGCGACTGCGAATAGATCTGCGGCACGTTGGTGTAGACGCGCAGGGTGCCCAGCGCCTGCATGTGAAAGAGTTCGGCGCTGGAACCGGAGCTGATCAGTTGGCCGGTATCGACGGTGCGCGCCGTGACCACGCCATCGAAAGGCGCGTAGATCTTTTCAAAGGCCTGCAACTCGCGCAGCCGTTGCAGATTTGCCTGCGAAGAACGGACAGAAGCCGCCGTGGCCGCCGCCTGGTTGACGAAGGTGTCGGCATCCTGCTGCGAGACGGCGTCGGATTTGACCAGCCCGGAGTAGCGCTCGGCCTGAATATGGGCGATGTTGGCGTTGGCCTGGGCCACGGCCAGCTCGGACTCGGCCTGCGTTACCTGTTTGTCCAGCTCGGGAGCGTCGATGGTGGCCAGCAGCGCGCCCTTCTTTACCTTGGAGCCGATGTCGTAGTACCAGCGCGCCAGATAGCCGTCGGCGCGGGCGTAGACCGGCGAGTCGGTATAGGCGGTGACGTTGCCGGGCAGCACCAGATCGTCGACCGGCGCGCCTGCCTTGGGCGGCGCAATGTTGACCAGGGGCGCGGCCAGCGCCTCGGTGCGCGCGGCCAGAACGGTATTGTCGTGCCGCCGGCTCACAATACCGGCGGTGGCCAGCACGGCCAGGATCAGCACAACGATTGCCAGTCCTGCCAGAGCCCGGCGTGGCGAGGACTCTGTGACTTCCGGCGCCGCTTCGGGGCGCGATGGCAGCTCATGGTTTGAATCGTAGTTTTCAGCCATTGTAGGACTCCGGATTTTCGCCTGCCGGCTCGATGCGCGCGCCGTGATGACGCCGCCGCTCGATGCGTCCGTAGACGAAAGAGAAAAATGTGGGGACAAAGAACAAGGTGGCCACGGTGGCTATCAGCAGGCCGCCGATGACGGCGCGGCCCAGGGGCGCGTTCTGCTCGCCGCCATCGCCCAGGCCCAGCGCCATGGGCACCATGCCGATGATCATGGCCAGCGCGGTCATCAACACCGGGCGCAGGCGGACAAAGCCGGCGCTCAAGGCGGCGCGGCGGGCGTCGCCGCCCAGCTCTTCCAACTGCTCGCGGGCAAAGCTGACCACCAGAATCGAGTTGGCCGTGGCCACGCCCATGCACATGATGGCGCCGGTCAGCGCGGGCACGCTGAGCCGGGTGTGAGTGAGGAAGAGGAACCAGACAATGCCGGCCAGCGCCGCCGGTAGTGCCGAGATAATCAGAAACGGATCCAGCCAGGACTGGAAGTTGACCACGATCAGCAGGTAGACCAGCAGAATCGAGAAGGCCAGCCCGGCCAGCAGGCCGACATAGGAACTCTTCATGGTCTCGCTCTGGCCGCGCAGCGTGAAGTGCGAGCCGGCGGGCAGGTCTTTTTCGTGAGCGGCGACGATCGCTTCTACCGAACGGGTGACGCTGCCCAGGTCGGTGCCGGCCACGTTGGCGTAGATGTCGATGACCGGCTGTACGTTGTAGTGGCTGACGGTGCCCTGCTCGGCGCCCGGCTGAATCGATGCCAGATTGCCCAGCACCTGAACGGGTTTAGGCGCGCCAGGAGCGGCGGTGGTTGCCGTGGGCGTGGACTGGGAGACGACCCCGCCCAGCGGCGCCGAGCCGGGAGCTGCCGTGGACTGGTTGCTGGCCGGCTGGTTCTGCGCCGTCGAAGTGGTCCCCGTAACCGGCAGGCTCTTGAGCGCGGCCAGATTATCCAGCTTGTATTGCGGCGCCTGGACGGCGACGTTGTAGCTGACGCCGTTGCGCGGGTCCAGATAAAAGGTGGGGCTAGTCTGGAAGCTGCCGCTCAATGAAACCAGCAGGCTCTGCGCTACATTTTGTTCGGTCAGCCCGGTGTTGGCGGCGCGCGTGCGGTCTACATTCACCGTTAGATTGGGCGCGTTGAAGGGCTGCTGAATGCGCGCGTCGGTGGCGCCGCGCACGTAGCGGATCTCGTTGACCATGCGCATGGCCAGGGTGTGGTTGGCCTCCCGGTTGGGGCCGACGATCTGCAAGTCGATGGGCGCCGCCAGGCCGAAGTTGAGAATCTGGGTCACGATGTCGGAGGGTACGGCGTAGAAGGTGACGCCGGGATACTCCTGCCGCAGCACGGCGCGCAGCCGGTCCAGATATTCCTTCGTGGGACGGTGGTTGGGGCTCAGTTCCACCTGAATGTCGGCATCGGCGGTGCCCACCGGCGCCGAGGTCGAATACGACAGGTTCAGCGTGGAGTAGGGCAGGCCGATGTTGTCGAGGATGGTTGACAAATCGCGGGGCGGAATCTGCTGGCGAATGGTATCTTCGATGCGGTCGCAGAGCGCGGCGGTCTCTTCGATGCGCGTGCCGGTGTGGGCGCGCACATGCAAGATGAACTGGCCGGAATCGACGGCGGGGAAGAAGTCCTGGCCCAGCCAGGGAGCCAGCCCCAGCGAGGCCAACGCCAGAACCAGGAAGAGCAGCAGAAATCCGCCGCTGTGATGGACACACAGGGTCAGCAGGCCCAGGTAGCCGTCGCGGAAGCGCTCGAAGCCTTTCTCGAAGGCGTGCTGGAAGCGGACGAAAGGATTGGCGCTCGCGCGCTTTTTCGATAAGACTTCTTCGCTGTGCTCTTTCAGCAGGTACTTGGCCATGGTCGGCACCAGGGTGCGCGAGAGCAGGTAGCTGGCCAGCATGGCAAAGACCACGGCCTCGGCCATGGGCACAAACAGGTAGCGCGCCACGCCGCTCAAAAAGAACATGGGCACAAAGACGATGCAGATGGCGATGGTGGAGACGAAGGCCGGGGTGGCGATCTGCGCCGAGCCGTCGAGAATCGACTGTTCCAGCGGGTTACCGTCCTCGAGAAAGCGGTTGATGTTCTCGATGGCCACCGTGGCGTCGTCAACCAGAATGCCCACCGCCAGCGCCAGGCCGCCCAGGGTCATGATGTTGATGGTCTCGCCCAGGGCGTGCAGCAGGATCAGCGAGCAGAGAATCGACAGCGGAATGGAGACCGCGATGATGATGGTCGAGCGCCAACTGCCCAGAAAGACCAGAATCATGATGGCCGTCAGACAGGCGGCGATCAGCGCCTCGCGGACCACGCCGCCGATGGCGCTGCGCACGAAGATCGACTGATCGGAGAGAGTGGTGATCTTGAGCTGCGGCGGCAACTGCCCCTTGAGGGCGGTGCTGGACAGGATCTCGCGGATGTTCTTGATGATGTCCAGCGTCGAGGCCGAGCCGGTCTTCATCACGTTCATCATGATGGCCCGCCGCCCGTCGACGCGGACGATATTGGTCTGCGGCGAGCTGCCGTCGCGCACGTGGGCCACGTCGCGGATCTTCACCACCGCTCCGTTGACCGCCTTGATGGGCAGGTCGTTCAGATCGTTGAGCACCGAGGGGGCGGAGTTAGTCTCCACCTGGTACTCGAACTGGTCTACCTTCATGGTGCCAGCGGGGGCGATCACGTTCTGCGCCGCGATGGCGTTGACGACATCGGTTGGCGATAGGCCGCGGGCGGTCATGGCCGCGGAGTCCAGATCGACCTGGATCTGGCGCATTTTGCCGCCATAGGGGAAGGGCGTTTGCGCGCCCTCGACGGTGGCCATCTGAATGCGGATGGTGTTGGTGGCCATGTCGTTGAGCTGCTGCTCGTTTAGCCCCTGCCCTGAAAGTCCCAACTGCAGCACGGGAACGCTGGAGGCGTTGTACTGAATGATGAACGGTGGCGTGGTGCCGGGCGGCAGCGAGCGCAACTGCACCTGGCAAATGGAGGTAATCTGGGCGATCGCCTGGCCGAGATTCACATTGGGGTGAAAGAAAACCTTGATGAGGCCGACGCCAACCAGCGACTGCGACTCGATGTGATCGATGTCGTTGACCGTGGTGGTCATGCTCCGCTCGTCGTTGGTTACAATGCGGTTGGCCATCTGGTCGGCCGACAGCCCCGTGTAGTTCCACACCACGGTGACCACGGGAATATTGATATTGGGAAAAATGTCGGTCGGCATCGATTCGATGCTGTACACGCCGAGGATGAGGATCAACAGCGCGAAAACGATAAAAGTGTATGGCCGGCGCAGCGCAAGCCGGACGATCCACATCATAGGGCTGTCCTTTACTCCTTGACCGGCATTCTGACCCCGGCTGAAACGGGGACAAAACCAGCCTCAAGAACCGTGCGCGCGGCACAGAAGACGGCATCGACCCGCCGCGCCGGCTCGTAGGGTTTAGGCCGAAGGGCGTTTTTTCGCCCATTCAACCCATCATGTCATTCAAAAATATTACGGCAGCCAATGCATCAACTGCAGTGATGAGTGGGTGAAAAAACACCACCATTCTTGTATGGATGCCAACAATGGCCAAAGAGTCGCCTCGAAGTAGCTGGCGGCTGCCGGTAAAAAAGCTTCAACCGGCCGAGGTTCAGGCAAAAGCAAGCTGCCCAGCGGCTACCTGGCCCGTCTAAGTAAAATACTGACCAGTGCTGCATAATGCACAGGCGCAGGAACCGGCCTCGGTCCGGTAGACTGTGTGATGGGTTCCAGTTGAGGGAATTCGGCCCTGCCAGGGCGGCATGCATGGCAGGGGTGTGGTGGGAAAGATAGAGGATGAGGGGCGGCTGCCGGCGATCCGGTTTGCGCCTGGCGCGGGAAAATACCGCCGCCGGGGGGAATCCGTTTGGGCGGTGTGACCGCAGTCCTGTAGAATCGATCTTTCCTTAACGTTGGACCAGATTTTTGCAATGAGGGTGTGCATATTCTTCCCGTGAAGCCGAACTTTGCAACGAAAGAGTATTTGTGCTTGCCGATGGGGCTAAACCCCGTGAAGATGCAGCACACTTCTGCCGTGCGTTTACTGCGCGGCGTTTTGCGGCTGGCGCGTGTGGCGCTGGTGCTTTTGCTGGCTACCGGCAGCTTGGCCGCGGTGGCGCAAACCGCCGAAACCATCACGCAGATTCGCGTCGTGGGCAACCGGCGTATTCCCAAAGAGACCATTCTCGCCCGTATGTTTACCCACGAGAATGACGCCTACGACCCGGTCTCGGTCGAGCGCGACTTCAACTCGCTGTGGAATACCGGCTATTTCGAGAACCTGCGCATCGAGCGCGAGGACTCGGAGAAGGGCGTGATTCTCAACGTCTTTGTCCACGAAAAGCCCAGCATCCGCGAGATCAATTACAAGGGCTTGAACAGCGTCTCGGTCTCCGACGTTCTCGACCGCTTTAAAAAGGTCAAGGTCGGCCTGTCGGTGGAAAGCCAGTACGATCCCACCAAGATCAAGTTTGCCGAGACCACCATCAAGCAGTTGCTGGCCGAGCACGGCCACCAGTTCGCCACCGTCAAGACCGACGTCAAGACCATTCCCCCGGCCTCGGTGCAGGTCAACTTCAACGTGAAGGAAGGTCCGGTAGTCAAGGTCGGCAAGATCGACTTTGTGGGCAACCAGCACCTCAAGGGCCTCTACCTGCGCCGCGCCATGAAGAACCTCAAGCCGATCGGTATTCCCTACTCGATCTTCTTCGAGGATCTGTTCTCGCAGACCTACGACTCTTCCAAGCTCGAAGAAGATACCGAGCGAGTGCGCATGGCCTATGAGGACAAGGGCTACGCCAGCGCCGCCGTCGAGCAGCCCAAGACTCAGGTCCGCGACGAGGGCGGCCTGAACTGGTTCACCTTCCGGCCCAGCAAGGGCAAGCGCGTCGATATTCAGATGACCATCGAGGAAGGCAACCGCTACCGGCTGGGCCAGATCAACTTCACCGGCAACAAGCAGATCAGCAACATCCGGGCGCTGCGCGCCACCTTTGCCATCAAGGATGGCGACTACTTCAGCGCCACCGCCTTCCGCAAGGGCCTGGACAACCTGAAAAAGGCCTATGGCGGCCTGGGCTACATCAACTTCGGCGCCATTCCCAAGCTCAGCTACAACGATCAGAAGAAGACCGTCGATATCAATATCGATATCGATGAGGGCAAGCAGTTCTTCGTCTCGCGCATCGAATTCCAGGGCAATAACATCACCCGCGACAAGGTTATCCGCCGCGAGTTGATGCTCGACGAAGGCTCGGTCTATAACTCCCAGATGTGGGAGTACAGCTTGATGCGCCTGAACCAGCTCGAGTACTTCGAGCCGCTCAAGGTCGATCAGGACTCCGAAGCTCACCAGGATGCCGATGCCGGTACCGTCGATCTTTTGCTCAAGGTGAAGGAAAAGGGCAAGAACTCGATCGGCATGAATGGCGGCATGAGCGGCTTCTCGGGCGCCTTCCTGGGAGTCAACTACTCGACCAACAACTTCCTGGGCATGGGCGAAACCCTGAGCCTGCAGGCCAATTTGGGCAGTATCAGCCGTACCTTTACCTTTGGCTTCAACCAGCCCTATATCAAGAACCGCCCCATCAACGTGGGCTTCCAGGTCTTCAACAACAAGCAGGATTACAACTCCCAGAAGAACTACCAGGCTTCGACTGGCGCCTCGCTGAACCTGACCAACGCGCAGAAGTCGCTGACGCAGAACTATAACGTCGGTTCCGACGGCTTCAACTTCTCGGTCGGCTATCCGCTCAAGCGGCATGCCTTCCAGCGTGTGGGCGTCACCTACTCCTGGAGCAAGTCCGACATCTCGGCCTTCAGCACCGCTTCGCAAACGCTCTTCCAGACCATTGCCTTCCGCTCCGGCGTGCAGGGTTCCAATCCGCTGGCCGGCATCGTCAACAGCTCGCTCGGATTCAGCTATACCTACAACACCATCAGCAACCCCATGCGCCCCCGCGAAGGCAAGGAGTATGCCGCGTCTTTGCAGGCGGCGGGCATTTGGGGCAGCGTGCGCTATATCAACCCGATGGTCTCCTACAAGAGCTTCACCCCCATGCACTACCTGAAGCCCTCGCGGGACGGCCACAATATTTTGGGCGTGCGCGCGCAGTTGGGTTACATCCAGGGCATCAACGGCGACGTGGCCCCGCCCAACAGCCGCTTCTACGACGGCGGCGAAATGGAACTGCGCGGCTTTGACGTGCGCGGCGCGACTCCCTACGGCTATGTGCCCACGCGGGTCATGTTCCAGCTCACCAATCCCGATGGCGACTGCGTGCCCGAGTACCCGGCCAACAAGGCCAACGGTTCCTGCGTGCAGGTTCCGCTGCCGATCTACGGCATCGCTTCGGTGGGCGGCGACACCAGCTTGACTACCAATATCGAGTACCGTATCCCGGTCGTCGGCCCGTTCACCTTCGCCTTCTTCGACGACTTCGGTATCGATGCCGCGGTCAACCATGGGCAGTTGAAGCAGAGCCCCGAGGGCTTTGCCTCGCTGACCGCGCCGCTCTATGGCTGCCAGTCGTTGCAAAATCTCAATGGCCTGACCAGTTGCTACAGCACCATCCACGGCAAGGATGTCGGCTTCAAGCAGGATATCCATCCGGTGCCAGGAACCAACTTTGTGCCGCGTATGTCGCTCGGCGGCGAGCTTTCGGTGATCATGCCCATCATCAACGCCCCGTTCCGGCTCTACTACGCCTACAACCCGCTGCGCCTCTATGAGAAGCCCTACTGCAGTTCTCTACTGTCTGGGGGATCGACTCGCGAGTACAGTTGCAATGCCCATTTGATTACCCGCGACATGTTCCCCACGGGCGGCGCGGGCGACTACACCTTCCAGGAAGCATCCGAGGCCTACGGCGGCAGTACGAACAACCAGTACTACGTCTTCCGCGAGCCGCGCAAGACCTTCCGCCTGACCGTTTCGACAACCTTCTAAACTTAACCATCGAAGCCAGCAGGGCCGCTCTCGCGAGCGGCCCTTTTCGTTGGCCGGTATTTTCTCGAAAAAATAACCAGAAAAAATCTTCAATAATTTTCTTGACGCGCGCGGTGGGCTGCCCGCAAACTGGCCAGCATGCAAACCCTCGGACTTGCAAGCGAACAGCGGCGCTCCGACAGCCGGTTAAAGAGCATCTTCTGGCCCTCGGTCGCCAACGCGTGGGACGTAAACTACCTCGGCCAGCAGGGCTTCTGGATCTGCTGGATCATTGCCTGCATTCAATTCGTCCTGGGCCTTCTGACCGGCAATCCGCTCGCCGTAGCGATCAGTACGTTCTCGGCGCTGGTCTTTCTGGTGGGTGGCATGGGGGTTCGCGAAGCCAACTGGCCGGCCGCGGCCATGGTCTTTGCCCTGTACATGGGCAATGTGCTCGTGGCTGTGTGCCGCGGCCAGTTCCCCAGCGTTTTTGCCGTTTTGGGAGCTGCCGTGCTGTTCTCCAATGTCCGCGCGGCCTACCTGGCTTCGGAATGGAAGCCAGCCGCCGAGGACGGGGACCGGCCCACGCGCTTCAACGAAACCGTGGCCGACAAGCTCGTCGATCAACTGCCGGCCAAGCTCTGGCCGCGGCTGCAGGTCGTCTATTTTTCTCTGGCATCGGCGTTGCTGCTGCTGGAGTTGCTGGTGCTGGCCGTGGTGCTGGCCCGCCACTTGGGTCTGCTCGCCGGGGTCATACCGCACTAAACCGGGCCGTTTTGCAGGCCGGGCGGTTTGACGCTCCCACCCCCGCCACCTATAATCCGACTTGTTCCCGGTGAGGCCCAGGTGCGCGTGTCGTTCACAGCGATTTCATGCGCCGTAGAGTCTCCCATCGAGATCACCCCAGCGCGTAACTGCCGGTTGCCGCCAGATGCGCGGACCGGTGCGTGGGAACCCCGAAGGAGTAATCGATTCGCATGAAGCGTTTGTCCGTGTACGTATCTTTCCTGGCCCTGGCGACTGCCGCGATGGCCACCGCCCAGACCCCCGCTCCCGCGGCTGCCGCGCCGGCCGGCCCGACCAAGGTCGCCGTGATCGCCTTTCAGGCTGCCGTGGCTCAGACCAACGAGTTTCAGCGCGATCTGGCCGACCTGCAAAAGAAGTACGCTCCCAAGAGCGCGCAGTTGAAGAGCCTTAACGACGAGATCGAGAACCTGACCAAGCAACTGCAGGCACCCAATGCGCAGTTGAGCGACGCCGACCGTGTCACCAAGACGCGCACGCTGGAAGAGAAGAAGAAGCAGTTGGAGCGCGACAACCAGGACGCGCAGAGCGACTTCCAGACCGACATGCAGAAGACCATCAACACCGTGGCCGGCAAGGTGGGCCAGGTGATGACCGATTACGCCGAGAAGAATGGCTTCACCCTGGTGCTCGATGCCGGCGACCAGCAGAGCACCGCGGTGCTCTACGCCGTGCCTTCGACCGACATCACCAAGGCCGTCATCGACGCCTATAACCAGAAGTCGGGCATTCCGGCGCCTCCGGCGGCCGACGCGCCGACCCCAGCGCCCGCCAAGTAATTTCCGCGAAAGATACGGGCGGCTGTCTTTGCACGGCCGCCCGCGATTCTCCAAACTTTTACTCTTCGCGGTTTGACGCTGTCCTCCGCGCCTTCCTATAATCGCCCTAGTTCCTGCTTGTGTCTCCTGAATGCCTTTTCCTGCCGAAGCGCCGTTCGGCGCGGATTTCCCGACGCTACAAGGGTAAAGACGGGCCAAGAGGATGTAGGAAGAGACCCGGGGCTCGCTTGGCCGTGAAAGCCGGGAGCCTGACAGGAATTTAAAGGAGTTTTCGATCCCAATGAAGCGTACGCTTGCACTGATTGCCACGTTGGCCTCGGGGTTGACCCTGAGCGCCACCGCACAAACCCCCGCCGCCACGCCAGCCGCTGCTCCCACGGCCAAAATCGCCGTGATCGCCTTTGACCAGGCCGTCGGCATGACCAACGAGGGGCAGCGCGATTTCGCCGATCTGAAAAAGAAATATGCGCCCAAGGAAGCGTCTCTGAACGCGCTGAGCGACGAGATCGAGAAACTGACCAAGGATCTGCAGGCCCAGTCCGGCAAGCTCAGCGAAGAAGAGAGCGCCAGCAAAGCCAAGGCGATCGACGACAAGAAGAAGCAGTTGGACCGCGAGAGCGAGGATCTGCGCAACGCCGGCCAGCAGGAGATGCAGGACAAGTACAACGCCCTGGCCTCCAAGGTCTACGACGTGTTGCAAGCCTACGCCGAGCAGCAGGGCATCACGCTGATCCTCGACGTGTCCCAGCAGCAATCGCCGGTGCTCTATGCCGGCCAGGGCAGCAACATCACCAAGGCCGTGATCGACGCCTATAACGCCAAGTCGGGCGTTCCGGCGCCGCCGCCCGCGGCCAATGGCGAGGCTCCCAAGGGTGTAACCCCCGCCAAGCCCGCCGCCCACTAGGCCAGTGGCTCAGGCTCATGCAAAAGGCCCCGGTCAACGGGGCCTTTGCTATTTGGGCGCGAAGGTCAATTGCCGGTGTGCTTCGCCGGTTGACGATTGAGCTTGAGCCAGTTGTCTTGATGGGTAAAATCCCCAACCGGCGAAAATCCTCAAGAGGCAGCTTGGGCAAGGCATTTCTGTGGAAAAATTTGTGGATTGCTGGGCGCTAGCGGGAAAGTGTTGTCAACTTTTCGCCCTTGTCAGAGGAATTCCTCTCTGGTAAGCAAAATAAATTCTTATTTATCAACAGGAAATTTTTCAATTGCCCGGCGATTGGCGCTCACTGGCCCAGTAGGGACCAATACCGCACTGCGGACGCTTTCCACAATCGATCATGAAGTTTTGCTAACATACTTGCGCTGCGAGAGGTGATTTTTACCCTATTTCTGCGGATCTTCGCCCACCCGCAGCACGGCCAGGAAGGCCTCTTGCGGAATATCGACCTTGCCGATCCGCTTCATGCGCTTTTTGCCCTCTTTTTGCTTTTCCAAGAGCTTGCGTTTGCGCGTGATGTCGCCGCCGTAGCACTTGGCCAAGACGTTCTTGCGCAAGGCACTTACGGTCTCTCGGGCGACAACTTTGGCGCCGATGGCTGCCTGAATCGCCACCTCGAACTGCTGGCGCGGGATCAGCTCGCGCATCTTCGAGACCAGAGCCCGGCCGCGCTCGTAAGCGTGGTCGTGGTGGACGATGATCGAAAGCGCGTCGACGGGCTCGCCCGAGACCAGCACGTCGAGCTTGACCATGGGCGACCGCCATTCGCCTGCCAGTTGGTAGTCCAGCGAGGCGTAGCCGCGGGAGATCGATTTGAGCTTGTCGTAAAAGTCCAGCACGATCTCATTGAGCGGCAGTTCGTAGGTGAGCAGCACGCGGGTCGGCGTTACGTACTCGAAGTTGAGCTGTTTGCCGCGCTTCTCCTCGACGAGCTTGAATATGCCGCCGACATACTCTTCATTAGTCAAGATTTTGGCGGTGATGATCGGCTCGTAAATCGCGGCGATCGATTGCGGCTCTGGCCAGCGCGAAGGATTATCGACAACCAACTCGCTGCCATCGGTCATCTCGATGCGGTAGCGGACGCCGGGGGCGGTGGTGATCAGGTCCAGCTCGTACTCGCGCTCCAGCCGCTCCTGAATGATCTCCATGTGCAGCAGGCCCAGGAATCCGCAGCGGAAGCCGAAGCCTAGTGCCATCGAGCTTTCGGGCTCGAAGAAGAACGAAGAATCGTTGAGGCGCAGCTTCTCGAGGGCGTCGCGCAGCAGGGTGTGCTCGTGCGAATCGACCGTGTAGAGCCCCGAAAAAACCATCGGCTTGATGTCCTCGAAGCCGGGCAGGGCAGAGCCAGCGGGAGCGGTATCGTCGGTGATGGTGTCGCCGATCTTGGTGTCGGCCACGTTCTTGATGGCGGCGGCAAAGAAGCCGACCTCGCCGGCCCGCAGTTCGCCGATCTCGACCGGCTTGGGGCAGAGCACGCCCATCGATTCAATCTCGTAGGCCTTGCTGTTGGACATGAAGCGGATGCGCTGTCCCTTGCGCATGACGCCCTGCATCACACGCGCTAGTACGACCACGCCGCGATAGGAGTCGAACCAGGAGTCGAAGATCAAGGCTTGCAGCGGCGCTTCCGGGTCGCCGGTGGGCGGCGGCAGCCGGTGGATGACCGCCTCCAGTACGTCGGCCACGCCCTGGCCGGTCTTGGCGCTCACGGGGATGGCATCGGTGGCGTCCAGGCCCACGGCCTGCTCGATAGCCTCCTGGGTGCGCACAATGTCGGCCGAGGGCAGATCGATCTTGTTGATGACCGGAATAATCTCCAGGCCGTGATTGATGGCCAGATAAGCGTTGGCCAGAGTCTGTGCTTCCACACCCTGGCTGGCGTCGACCACCAGCAGCGCGCCTTCGCAAGAAGCCAGCGAACGCGAGACCTCGTAGCTGAAATCGACGTGGCCAGGGGTGTCGATGAGGTTGAGCTGGTAGGTCTCGCCGTCCTTGGCCTTGTACATCATGCGCACGGCGTGCGCCTTGATGGTGATGCCGCGTTCCCGCTCCAGGTCCATGGCGTCCAGAACCTGGGCCTGCATCTCACGTTGGGTCAGCGAACCGGTCAGCTCCAGCAGGCGGTCGCTGAGCGTCGACTTGCCGTGGTCGATGTGGGCGATAATCGCGAAATTTCTTAGGAATCGTGCGTCCATGCAAGGCCAAAAAGAAAATTGAAGGGCTGGGGAAGCGCCGCCAGCGGCACAACCCTCCATGGCATAGCTTATCATCGGCATAGTGCCTACTGTGATCTCCATTGGGCCCCACCGGCCATCCCGCTCGCCGCGCTTTGCCAAAAAGCGCATGTTGCCGCCCGTATATCTGTACGGGGGCTTGTTTGCCGCCGCATTTTTAGCCGGATGCACTCCGCAACAGACCGGCGAGGAAGCCAGTCCGCCGCCCCAGGAGACCGCGCCGGCCATCGCCGCGCCCGCTCCGCCACCGCTGGCGCCGGCCACGCCAGCTCCGCCGACCGCCGAGCAGGTGCGCGCGCATCAGATCATTCTCCAGGTCGATGCGGCCTACGCCCGCGGCGAAGCCGCCTATCGCAAGGGCAAGCTGACCGAGGCCAAAACCGAGTTCGACCATGCTGTCGATCTGATGCTGGCCAGCGGCATCAATATCAAAACCAATCAGCCGCTGCAGGACGAGTTCGACAAGATCATCGATCAGGTCAACGGCCTGGAGATGGAAGCCCTCAAGCAGGGCAATGGCTTTGTGCCCAAGGAAGAGATCACGCCGGCCGAGGCGGCCAGCGACATCACCTTCCAGGTGGACCCGAATCTGGTGGCCAAGGCTACCGCCGATCTGGCGACGACCAAGTCCGACCTGCCGCTGGTGGTCAACGACTACGTGGCCGCATACATCAACTTCTTCGCTAATACGCAAAAAGGCCACAACACGCTGCTGCACTCGTTCCAGCGCGGCGGCCGCTACCGGGCCATGATTCAGCGCGTGCTAGCCGAAGAAGGCGTACCGCAGGATCTCATCTACCTTGCCGTGGCCGAGTCCAGCTTCAATCCCAGGGCTATTGGTCCCAAAACCAGGTCCGGCGGCAGAGCCGGCGGTATGTGGCAGTTTATGCCCTCCGGCGACTACGGCCTGGCGCGCAACTCATACGTCGACGAGCGCTTCGATCCGGAAAAATCCACGCGCGCCTACGGCCGCTACATGAAGTTCATCTACGACCAGTTGGGCGATTGGTACCTGTCGATGGCCGCCTACGACTGGGGAACCGGCAACGTGCAGCACGCCGTGCAGAAGACCGGCTACGCCGACTTCTGGGAGCTCTACAAACGCAACAATCTGCCTGGCGAAACCAAGATTTACGTCCCCGAAATTCTCGCCGCCATCATCATTGCCAACCATCCCACGCAGTACGGTTTCGACGATATTACGCTCGATCCGCCGGTGCTCACCGACACGGTGACCATCAACTACTCGGTCAATCTCCGCCTGGTCTCCGATCTGGTGGGCGCGCCGGTCGACGAGTTGGAAGCGCTGAATCCCAGCCTGCTGCGCTCGGTGACCCCGCCCGACCAGTCCTTCGATCTGCATTTGCCCGCCGGCACGGCCACGCTCTTCGAGCAGCGCGTGGCGCTGATTCCCGAGGCCAAGCGCAACGCTTGGCGCTATCACACGGTGGCGGCCGGCGACACGCTGCAGTCGGTGGCGCAGACCTTCCACGTTCCGGTGGCCGAACTGGCCGAGGTCAATCAGTTGGAGTCCGGCAAAGCGCTCGATGGCGTCGAGGCGCTGGCCATTCCTGCCGCCGCGCCGGCGGAAACCGCAACGCGGACTCGTCTGTACACGGCGCGCAAGGGCGATACGCTGGTGACCATCGCCGACCGCTTCGGCGTTTCTCTCAGCCAGTTGCGCAGTTGGAACAACATTCCCGCCGGCACTACCAAGGTCGAGCCCGGCCGCCGTTTGCGCGTAGCCGAGCCAGCCGCTTCATCGTCCGGTACCTCGCGCCGGCATAAAGGATCGACTTCCAAATCCGGCAGCTCGACATCCGGAACCGGCAAAGCCGCATCCGCCAGTCCGGCCGCGAAAAGCCACTCCAAAAGCCCATCCGCGGCGGGAAAAACCGCGCCTGTAAAGCCGGCCAGCGGAGCCCGCTCCAGCACGAGCCGCGCGCCGGCGGAAGGAAAGTCCGCGAGCGCGGGCGGCAGCACGAAACGCAGTTCGCGCAAACACACGAAAAAGAAGTAAAAAATCTGGGTCTGGTTGCAAAACATCTCTTGAGTTTTGCTTGTCATGCGTGCAAGCTAGAAATACAATCGCTTGCACGGAGCAATATGGCTGCTGACGCGCTCCGCAACATTGCGAATCAAATCGAGGACAGCGGCTATCCGCTGGAGGCAATCGGATGGATGAAGTATTCAAGATGTACGCGATGAGTGACGGCGATCCGTATGGGACGCCGGATGATGTGGACTCCGCTCAAGTCGAAGATTTTGCCGACGAGGAAGACGACGAGCTGGAAACCGCTGGAATCCTGACTTCTTCCGATGACGACGATGAAGTCATCGCCGAGGAGACGGTAGTCGCTTTTGTCGAGGATCTCGACGAGGATGACGCGGCTCCCGTGAAGAAGGCCGCTAAAAAGCCGGCGAAAAAGGCTGCCAAAAAGGTGGCCAAGAAAGCTCCCGCCAAGAAGGCCGCGAAGAAGGCTCCCGTGAAGAAAGCTCCGGCGAAGAAAGTCGCGGCGAAGAAAGCCGCTAAAAAAGAGCCTGCCAAGAAAGCCGCCAAGAAGGTCGTAAAGAAGGCCGAGAAAAAGGTCGCCAAGAAGGCCACGGTAAAGAAAGTCGCCAAAAAGGTCGCCAAGAAGGCCGTGAAAAAGGCCGAGAAGAAAGCTGCCAAAAAGGCCGCCAAGAAGGTTGTGGCGAAGAAAGCTCCGGCCAAGAAGGCAGTGAAGAAGGTCGCCAAGAAGGCCGCGAAAAAGGCCGGCAAGAAGTCTGTTCGCTTTAATAAAAAGGACGGAACGCAAAAAGGCCGCGAGGGGATCGGCGGCTTCACACCACCGGGCAATTAAAGGCTCCGCGCCATGCTTCTGGTTGAAGCTGGCGGCTGCCCGATAGGTTGCCTTACTTGCAGTGAATCTAAAGCAACGCCCGCCGTCTCCGGCGGGCGTTTTTGCTGGCTAGGGAAGCGCTGCCAGAACGTCGGAGGCCGAAGTAGCCGGATTGACCTTGGTCCAAATTTTGGCAATCTTGCCGTTGGGGTCGATCAAAAACGTGTTGCGGTTGGCGATCGCGACGCCCGCGAAGCCGCCCAGCGAGCCGTAGGCGCTGGTGACCTTGTGTGCGGTGTCCGAGAGCAGGTGGAAGGTCAGCCCGTCGCGCGTGCAGAACTGCTTGTGGCTCTCGGCAGAATCCACGCTTACTCCCAGAATCACGGCGTTTTTGGCTTCGAACTGGCCGAGCGCCTCCTGAAACTTGTGCGCCTCGATGGTGCAGCCCGAGGTCATGTCGCGGGGATAGAAGTAGAGCACCACCCACTTGCCGCGATAGCTCGCGAGCGAGATGGGCGAGCCGTCTTGCGAGGGCAGGGTGAAGGCTGGGGCGGGTTGGCCCACGGCGGGCAGCACATCGCCGTCGGCGCGAGCGCCCGCGGCAAACAGCGCTGCCACCGCCGCCACGCCGAGCAAGGCAAAGAGAGTAACTTTCATGGTGAACCTCCTGAAGACAGGGACTAGGGACCGAGGGGAACTAGGGAACCGGGAGAAGCTATCAGCTTTCAGCTTGAGCGGTTGCGGTCAAGTAGCTGACCACTGATCGCTGACAGCCGCATTACCCCCGCGGCGAGGCGACAATGGCAATGCCAGCTTGGTTGGCGCGCTCCAAAACCGATTCGCGGTCGAAGAGCAGCGTGCGCCCAGCCTCGATTGACAGGCAACTGGCCCCGGCGTGGAGCATAGTCTCAATAGTAGAGATGCCGATGACCGGCACATCGAAGCGCATATCTTGATTCGGCTTGGCGACTTTGACGATGGTCAGGCTGCGGTCCAAGGTCGAGGCGTCGCCATCGAGCGAGCCCATCAGCCGCCCGGCGCGTTCGATGGTGGCATCGGTGCCCTCCATGGCCTCGACGGCGACGCAGGCCTGCGCGGCCACCACCACCGTTTGGCCAATATCGAAGCCGGCCACCGCCCGGGCCACGCCGCGCCCGTACTCGATGTTCCTGCGCTCGTCGTCGCTGAGCGCGCGCGCGGTCAAAACGCCCTCCTGGGCCAGCAGCGGCTCTAAAAAACCAGTCGAGCTGATCAGCTCGATGCCCTCGTCGCCCAACACCTTGGCCACCGCGCCCAGCAGCACGTCGGTGGAGCGGGTGCGCAGGCTCAGCAGCAGCTTGGCCAGCCGCCAGTCGGGCCGGATCGCGGAAAAAATCTGCTTGTGCTTGACCTGGCCAGCCATCACGGCTTTGGTGACGCCGGCTTTTTGAAAGGTTTCAATGAGCCGCGAAAGCTCGCCCAGCGAGAGCCAGAAAACGGTGATTCCGGCGTCGGCCGCCGCGCGCCGCTCCATCTCCGGATCGGTTTCCTCTTTGATTGCGGCAACCACAACTGAGTGGCCTTCGGCCCGCGCCGCATCGAGAAGCAGAAAAGGAAAACGTCCGTTGCCGGCGATCAGGCCGAGGGTCATTTGAAGCTCCACGTGAGATGAAATCCAATATTCCTATCGTAACGGCAACGATTCATCCGCATGAACTTTATGTGGGCGCTGCCTAAAAAGGGGGCTTAGGCATGCAAAGAAGTTTGAGCCAAGAGCTGGATTCTTCAGGTAAGAGAAGGGCTTCACCGGCGGCAGCACAAATCGGAACAGATACCGCTTCCCCTGTTTTTGTCGCCTACTGTCTTTATTGATCTTCATGTGCTGAAATTAGCCATTTCCTGGCATTCGTCTGGAGCTATTCGCGCGTTGCCCCGGCGGGGGTGGGGCAATTTCTACTTGATGAGTCCGCGGTCGCTGCGCTGGATGAAGCTCGACGTTGTCCTGACGGGTTCGCGAGGTACCCGCCATGTTGGATGGCCCGGGATCCGGATTTTTCAAGAGGCGTGGCCTCGAATTTGGCTTTCATCGAGAATGCCGAACCGCATCGAGTTCCATGAAGAGCTTGGCCTCGCGCCCGCTTGCCGCCAATTCGCGCATCATTACGAAAGTCTGGTGAACCCCCACTTTTCCATCATGTGATAACGGGCCGCGCCGATAGCCGAGGAGTATTCACGAACACTGCGTCTGGAGGGATGAAGATATGCGATTCCGCTTGTTTTGTGTTTTGGTGGTTCTGGCCGGGTTTTCCGGTTGCGGAAACCAGACTGCATTCACGTCCAACTTGACCCAGTCCTCCGCTACCCATACGTATAACGGAACGGCATCGGTGGGCGATTTTCTGACCATCACCCTCAATACGACCGCGCTGACGATCACTTACAACAATCTATCCAACGGCGACAGCGGCACGTTTCCTTACACCGTGAATGCAAATGGCAGCTACACGCTCAGCGACCCCAACGGAAATCTGCTTTCGGCCTATGAAATTCCAGGGTATGCGCTGTTGATTCAGGCGGCTAAAGCGGGACCGAACCACAACACGCCGGCCGTGATTACGGCGGTGGAAACTGGCCCCATCTCGTTGAGTACCTTCTCCGGGAAGAGCTACAACTACATGCAGTTCCGCACCGCGGCGGGTGGCTTGGAAGTAGGATCTGTGACCATTGGGGCGACCTCTGGCGCCAACTCCTCGTACTGGCCCTATGGCTACTTCAACCAGGGCTCTGGCGGCGCATTTAACAACGGCACCCTGAACTTCGGCCAGATGACGGAGGCTTCCTCCGGAACCTACATCTACGGGCCGGATGGGGGCGGCGGAACCGGCGACGACTACATCTTCGGGACAGCGAGCGGGTTCTTCATTGTGGATACGCCCAACGGGTCGATTATCGGCCTGCCCAAGGCGGCAAGCCCGGCCTTCGATCCAAGTGTGGCGGGAACCTATAGCGGCATCTTTTACACCAAGGCCAATGCGCAGACGGGTGTTGGCAATGTGGAGACAGGCACAGCGTCGACGAGCCAGGCTACGATTGTGGTGACTGCCGCGGCCAACATTACGGTCACCGATTCGTCGGGCAACACGATCATCAATGCAACACTCACTCCCGTGGCCAACGCAAGCTTCTTATATGGCAGCGCGGGTCAACTGACGGACCCCTGTAACGGATTGTTTGCCTTCCGTGCGGTGACCGGCACGTACGAGCACGATGTCTTTGTCACCTTCGTAGGCAACTCGGTGGTCTTTTCGAAATTTAGTGCCAACCTGCCCTGGACGCAGTCCAGCGGTTACAGTTATTGGTACGGAGTGGGATTGAAGTAGAAAGAGTAGCGGAAGCCTCCAGTGAGGAAGCCGGTGGAATCGGAGAAACTCTATAAACAAAGTTCCGGTGGGCCGGTGACTCTTTGGTCGGTAAACAGATTATTCAGGCAAGACGCGAAGTTTTTGGAGCAGGAGCGCTGGAATAGCTATTTTGGGGGTTTCCGCCCTTAGCTATTCTCGCGCTGCTCCGGCGGGGCTGGGCCGTTTCTATTTGATCACTCCGCGTTCGCTGCCTTCGATGAAGCTGACCAGTTGGGCCACGTCGCCGCTCTCCAGCTCGCGCATCTTTTCGAGGGCCTGCGTGGTGTTGAGCTTGGCCACCAACAACAGCCGGAAGGCTTTTTGCAGGGCGCGAATCTGCTCTGGACTGAATCCCCGCCGCTCCAGGCCAATGCTGTTGACGCCGAAGGCCTTGTTTTCGCGCCGTGCCGAGGTCTTCGAGAACGGCAGCACGTCCTGGGTCACAATGGTGCCGCCGCCAATGAAGGCGTGCGCGCCGACAATGCAGTGCTGGTGCACCGGGCAAAAAGCGCCCACCGTCGCGTAATCCTGGATGGTGACGTGGCCGGCCAGCGTAGCGTTGTTGGCCAGAATGCAGTGGCTGCCCACTTGGCTGTCGTGGCCAATGTGCACGTAGGCCATCAGCAGGTTGCCTGAGCCCAGCCGCGTAATGCCGCCGCCGCCCTCGGTGCCGCGGTTGATGGTGACGCTTTCGCGGATCGTGTTTTCATCGCCGATCTCGACCTGGCTCGGCTCGCCCTTGTACTTGAGATCCTGCGGCGGCTGGCCGATGGAGGCAAACGGATAAACCGTGTTGCGCGCGCCCAGCCGGGTGCGGCCTTCCAGCACCACATGCGAGACCAGCTTGCACTCCTCGCCCAGCTCCACATCGGGACCAATAGTGCAATAAGGGCCCACGGAGCAGGAATCGGGAATCCGTGCTCCGGGCGCAACGATCGCGGTGGGATGAATGCTCACCCGGCGTTCTCCGTGGTGGTAGCTGCCGCTGTTTCGCCAGCCGCCGGCTCGCGCCGCTTGGGCACAATCTGGCAGGTCAGCGTGGCCTCGCAGGCCAGCTTGCCATCGACGTAGGCTGCCGCTTCCATGCGGCCAATGCGGGTTTTGAAGTTCAGCACCTTGACCTCGATGCGCAACTGGTCGCCGGGGATGATCTGGCGGCGGAACTTGGCCCGCTCGATGCCGGTAAAGACGGCCAGCTTGGAGTGGCGGTCTTCGAACTCGCTCATCATCAACACGGCGCCGGCCTGCGCCATGGCCTCAATCACCAGCACGCCGGGCATGATGGGCGCGCCGGGAAAGTGGCCCTGAAAGAAAAGCTCGTTCATGGTCACGTTCTTGATGGCTACCAGGCGGTCTTTGGGCTCGAACTCGACCACGCGGTCGATGAGCAGAAACGGGTAGCGGTGGGGCAGGAAATCCATGATCTCCTGGATGGTAAAGGTCATGCAGCGGCTCCTCGCGAGCGGTTCGATTCAGAGTTTTTACGCTCGCTTGGATTATAAATAAATCGCGCTGCCAGTTGCGCGGGGCGTTACCGGAAGGGCAAACGCGACTCCTTCTTCCCGATTGCAAGCTACAACCGGCCTTGTATCAGGGCACGGCTTTAGCCGGGCCACCACGGAAGAACCAAACAGTATGGGCTTTAGAGTCACCTATCGGGGATCGGTAAACCCCACGCCTTTAGGCGACGGATACGGCCTTACAGTTGTACTTCTTCAAAATTTGAGAGTCGCGGCGAAGTCCGAAGCCTAAAGGCGTCGCAAATTCACGCTTTATCAGGGGCCTGAAAGCCCCTGCTCCCTCCGAATTTCCGATCTACAACTGTAGTACTAGCTCAAAAACTCCGCAATCGCGCGGACCACGGTCTGCTGCTCGTCCTCGCGCAGTTCGGGGAAGATGGGCAGCGCCAGCACTTCCTGGGCGGCGCGTTCGGCCTCGGGAAAGTCGCCCGCCTTGTAGCCCAGGTTCTTGAGAGCCTCTTGCAGGTGCAATGGAACCGGGTAGTAGATCTCCGAGCCGATCTTGCGCGCGGCCAAAAACTCGCGCAGGCTGTCGCGGCGCGGGGCGCGGATCACGTATTGGTGCCAGATGTGCCGGGCTCCCGGCGTTTCGCTGGGCAGCACCAGGCCTTTCGCCGGATACGGTCCGGCTTCGGCCAGCCCTGCCTGCGTGAACAGGGAAGTGTAGCGGGCGGCTACAGCGCGCCGCGCCTCGGTCCAGGTGGCGATGTATTTGAGCTTTACGCCGAGCACCGCGCCCTGAAAGCCGTCCATGCGCGTGTTCCAACCCAATTCGTCGTGATAGTAGCGGCGGCGCATGCCGTGCTGGCGCAACATGCGCGCCCGCTCGGCGACCGCATCGCTATTGGTCGCAACCATGCCCGCGTCGCCCGCAGCGCTCAAATTTTTAGTCGGATAAAAGCTGAAGGCTGCCGCGTCGCTTAGTCCGCCTGCCTTCGCGCCATGCCACTCGGCACCCCAGGCCTGCGCGGCGTCTTCCACGAGCTTGAGCCCATTCTCCCGCGCCAGACGCGCAAAAGCAGTCCAATCGGCGCACTGGCCATAGAGATGCACGGGCAGAATCGCCTGAACGCCAGCGCCGCGCTCGCTTGCCAGAACGTTTTCCACAGCCGCGGGCGAAAGATTGAAGGTCGCCGGGTCTATGTCGGCCAGAACCGGCGTGGCTCCGGCGCGCAGAATGGAGCTGACCGAGGCAAAAAAGCTGAAAGGCGTGGTGATGACTGCCTGCCCAGGGCCAACCTCCGCGCTGGCCAGCGCCAGCCACAGGGCATCGGTGCCCGACGAGCAGCCGATCGCGTGCGCCACGGACAGTTGCGCGGCAGCCGCCTGCTCAAAGGCCGCAACCTCGCGGCCAAGAATAAATTGCTGGGTTTCAAGAACCTGGCCCAGCGCTTCCAGCAGTTCCTGGTGCAAGGGCTGGTACTGGCGTTTCAGGTCCAGCATGGGCACTGGAGTTGCTGTTACACTGGCTGGATCGTAGGGCGATGTAGCTCTGTTTGACACACTAAGATGCTATCAGCCGGCAAACCATCGCGTCTCAGGGGCAAAATCCGGCTTCTGCAATTTTCCTTAAGAAGTTCTTAACTTTGGGAGTTGAAAAGGTTTGTAAATCTCTATACAGTTGTCACATTGTGGGGCCTAGCCGGCGCCGGGGGTTCTGGGGCCGTCCCCGCTAATTTGCAGTAGTCGTACGATTCGTAACACACAAAAACCTTCTCGAAGAAAGCAGGAGATCGGCACATGGAGAACAAGCCGGCACAAAACATACAGGACACCTTTCTGAACACCGTTCGGAAAGACAAATCCCCCATTACGATTTATTTGGTGAGCGGCGTTAAGCTGACTGGGAAGATACGGTCCTTCGACAAATACTCCGTGCTCTTGGAAAACAACAGCCAGGAGCAGTTGATTTTCAAACACGCGATTTCAACCGTGGTAAGCAACCGGGGGGTGATGCACAGCGAGCACCGTCCGGCGGCAGTGGCAATGGGCGCTGGTCCGTCTCCTGTTGCCGTACCCATCACGCCTCAGACGGCTGTGGAGCAGCGATAACGGCGGAACGAGCGGTTCTGGTAGGAGTAGACTTCGGTGCGCGCCCACCGGCACGCCGTGTGGGCACCGCTGCCGTAGCCAGCGCGGAGGTGTATCTGGAAACGCCTGAAACCGGGCGTCCGGCTGTTTCCGCGCTCCGAACCGTAGCACTGGATGCCGAAGAGTCGCTGGCCGAATTCCGCGAACTGCTGGTGAGCGCCGGCGGCCAGGTTGCCGCCGAGCTCATACAGCGCCGTCCGCGTCCAGATCCGGCGACGCTGATCGGTTCCGGCAAGGTGGAGGAAATTTCTGGCATCGTCGCCTCGACCGAGGCCGATCTGGTTCTCTTCGATCACGATCTTTCGCCCACGCAACTGCGCAACCTGGAAGCGGCTTTGCCCTGCCGCGTTCTCGACCGCACGCAGTTGATCCTCGACATCTTTGCCCGCCATGCCCGCACCCGCGAGGGCCAGTTGCAGGTGGAGCTCGCGCAGCTTGAATACATGCTGCCGCGGCTGACCGGCCGCGGAAAGTCCATGTCGCAACTGGGCGGCGGCATCGGCACGCGCGGGCCAGGCGAAACGCAGCTTGAGACCGACCGCCGGCGCATTCAGCGGCGCATCGACCAGCTCAAGCTCGATCTGGAGGCGGTGCGCCGCGTGCGCCGCCAGCAGCGCCAGCGCCGCGAGGCCGTGCCGGTGCCCACCGTGGCCCTGGTTGGCTATACCAACGCCGGCAAAAGCACGCTCTTCAACGCTGTCACCGGCGCCGGAGTGCTGGCCAGCTCGCGCATGTTCGCTACCCTCGACCCCAAATTGCGCGCCGTCGAGCTGCCTAGCCGCCGCCGCGTGCTGCTCTCCGATACGGTCGGCTTTATCCGCAACCTGCCGCACACGCTGGTGACCAGCTTTCGCGCCACCCTCGAAGAGGTCGCGCAGGCCGAGGTGTTGCTCCACGTTCGCGATGCCGCCTCGGGCTACGGCGAAGAACAAAAGACGCAGGTGGAAAAAGTGCTCGGTGAGTTGGACAGCTTGGCCAAGCCACGCATTGAAGTGCTGAACAAGATCGACCTGCTGCCGGAGGCCGAGCGCGAGGCGCTCATCACCCGCACCCATGCCAGTCCAAAAGATAAAAGCACGGTGGTGCTTTCGGCGCGGACAGGCGAGGGAATTGCCGCGCTGCTTGAAGCTATCGACGCGGCGCTCTTTTCCGATCCTGTTCTGGAAGCCGAACTGCGCGTGCCGCAGCACGAAGGCGCGGCGCTGTCCGCCATCGAGGCCGGCATGGTGATACATTCCCGCGAGTACGAAGGCAATCTGGTGCGGCTCGCGGTCAGTGGTCCGGCCTCGCTTCTCGGCCGCCTCAGGCGCTTCCGCGCGCGCGAGGAGAAATCTTCCGCGCCGCAAGCATAAGGCCTTTGCCGGCCTTGCGAAAAAGTCCTGCCTGTTATTTCCAGCGGCCTATACTGTGTGAATAACCAGCAACGGGCTGTTTAAACCGCCATCAGAGGGAAGCGTTTTTATGCTCGATGTCCATCCTCCGCACAAGCGTTTGCGCGAAGCCGGTGAGTTCTTCGTGCATCTGTTCACCATCACCGTCGGCCTGCTGATTGCCACGCAGATTGAGAGTTGCGTTGAGTGGCGCACGCACTTGCACGTTGCTGCCGAAGCCCGCGAAGCGCTGCATAAGGAGATCGCCAGCAATTTGAAGACGCTGCGCGATGCGCAGCCCGGCCTGAAGCAGTGGAAGACTCAAGTCAACGACGGCATTGTTGGCCTGCAGCGGGTGATTGACCACCCCAACGATCCTGCCGCGCAACCGCGCTCTTTCACGGTTGGTTGTAGTGGAATCACTCTGGAGAGCACGGCCTGGAAGACCGCTCAATCCACTGGCGCGCTCGGCTATATGCCCTACGAAGAGGCCTCCGCCTATGTGAATATCTATCAGGCGCAGGAGCACCTGCTGGCGGCCGAGGACCTTCCCTGCGCCGATGCCGCGGCGATCAGCGGAATCATGGCTCAATACCACATGGACGCGAAGGACTCGAAGATCACCAAGGAAGAGGCCGCCGCCATTGCCAACAAACTTGGCGAGATGAAGTTTCATCTTGGCTTCGGCGGCGCCATCTTCAATGAGAACGTCGAGTTGAATGCCGCCTTTGAGGAAGGCCGCAAGCCGCGCACCGAATTTACGGCAGACTTTCAATAAGCAGGCCAAGCAGATCCTGCCGGGTGCTTGATGCCGCGCTTTTGAAAAGCGGGCGGCCTTCGCTGATGGAGCTGCGATCCCTGTTTCCGCGCGGAGATGAAGAGCTTTTTGCAAAAGAGATAGAGTCTGGGTGCCCCACCCTCGCCGCGTTCTTGTTTTTGCGGCTAGGGTGGGATCACTCTTGAGCAAGAGGAGAGATGCTCTATCCGCGGCGCTTCGGACCGCCGGTCCGATTGCCGCCAGAGCGCGGAGCGCTCTTGGCGCCGCCGCGTCCGGTGCCAAAGCCCGGCTTGGAGAAGCCGCTCTTCTTGGGAGCGAATCCCGAGCCGCCGCCGAAGCTCTTCTTGGGCCGGTCGTCGCGTTGAAACGATGAGCCCTGGCCAAAGCTTTTCCGGGGCTGGTCGTCGCGCTGGAACGCAGGCCGTTCGCCGCGGTTGAAAGCTGGTTTATCGTTTCGCGAAAACGACGGTTTACCGCCGCGCTGGAACGCAGGCCGCTCGCCACGCGGCTGGAAGGGACGGCGATTGGCATCGTCGCGGCCCGCGCCCTCGCGGCCAGCAAAGCCGGGCCTGTCGAACTTGGGCCTGTCGAACTGCGGTTTATCGAAGCGCGGCTTGCCTGCACCTGCGCCAGCACCGGTGCGGTCAAAGGGTTTGTCGAAGCGCGGTTTGTCGAACCGGGGTTTAGCGCCAAGCGAGCCGCCGCGTTGGAACGCAGGCCGCTCGCCGCGTGGCTGGAAGGGCCGTCGGTTGGCATCGTCGCGCCCCGCGCCCTCGCGGCCGGCAAAACCTGGCCTGTCGAACTTGGGCCGGTCGAATTTAGGTTTGCCAAACTGCGGTTTATCGAAGCGCGGCTTGCCTGTGCCCGCAGCGGCGCGGTCAAAGGGTTTGTCGAAGCGCGGTTTGTCGAACCTGGGTTTAGCGCCAAACGAGCCGCCGCGTCCTGCGCCGAATCCGCTCGTGCCGCCGCGCGGAAACGAGCCGCGCTCCTGGCCTTCCTCGCGCGGACGCCACTCCCGCCGGGGCCGGTCATTGTTGGGCCGGAAGGCGCCGCGCCCGGCGTCGCGCTGCGAGCCGCGGGAGTCGTAATTTTGTGGCCGTTCTTCGGAGATCTCCAGCCGTTCGCTTCGCTGCCAGCTTGGTCTCTCGCCGCGCGGTTCGGGCTGTTCCTCGCGCCGGCTGGTAAAATTCTCCCGCCGCTCCGGCCTGCCGCGCCGTCCCGAGTTAAAGCGGCGCTGCCGCTCGGCCACCAGGCCGGCTTCTTTGGGCAACATCAGGTTGGTACGGATCTTGTACGGCCGCATCTTGCCCTCGGCGGTGAGCCGCAACGCGTTCACCTCGTCGAGCGTCAATTCGCGGAAATGGCCCTGCTCCACGTCCAGTTCCAGCGGCCCATAGCCTACGCGCCGGATCTTTTCGGCGAAGTGGCCGATAGCGGCGAACATCTTTCTCAGTTCGCGGTTACGGCCCTCGATAAGCACGACCTCGAACCAGGGATTGTCGCCCGCTCGGATCTGGCGGATACGCGCCGGAGCCGTGCGTACGCGCTCCGAGCCGGCCTCTTCGCGCTCGATCTCGATGCCCGCGCGCAGCCGTTCGATTTGCTCCTCGCTGGGCTGGCCGGCCACCTTTACCAGATAGGTCTTTTCCACGCCCGATCCGGCCTTGGTGAGCTGATTGGCCAGCTCGCCGTCATTGGTCACCAGCAGCAGACCCTCGCTCTGGAAGTCGAGCCGGCCGACGGGGTAAAGGCGCTCGCGCGCGCTTGAGAAAAAGCCCATCACCGTGGGCCGGCCCTCGGGGTCGCTCACCGTGGTCACAAAGCCCTTGGGCTTGTTGAGCATAAAGTAGCGCCGCCGCTCGGCGCCGTGCAGCAGCTTGCCGTCGACACGGATGTGGTCGCGCGTGGGATCGGCCTTCGAGCCCAACTGCGTCACGACCTGGCCGTTGATTTCGACATGCCCGCCGACGATCAGCTCCTCGGCGTGACGGCGGCTGGCAATGCCCGCCTGCGAAAGGATCTTTTGCAGCCGTTCGAGCTGCACCGGACGCTGCTCGGACTTGACCGCGGTTTCTTCTTCGCCGCTCTCTTGCTCGTCGAGGTCGTCTTCGTCCGGCTCGATCTCCTGAGCTTTTTCGCCGTCCTCTTCCGCCGCCGCGCCGGCCTCTAGCTCGTCCTCATTGCCGGATTCAAGCTCTTCTTCTTCGCCAGATTCAAGCTCGCCGTCGAGTTCGTCGTCATCCTCTTCCAGCAAAGCCTGTTCTTCGGCCTGCAATTCGAGATCGGCGGCTTCTTCCACTTCGGCCTTGGTCTTGCGGAGTTTGGCGGGCTTTTCTTTTGCGGCAGGGGCCTTGGTCTTTTTCGGCGCGGCCTTGGGCTTGGCCGCAACGGCGGCCTTTGCCACGCGCTTCTTCGGCTTCACTTCGATCTCTTCGCTTGCCGCCGCGGTCTTCTTGCTCTTGGCCGTGGTTTTCTTGCTCGCCGTCTCTGTCTTCAGAGCGCGTTTCGCTTTGGGCGCGGCCGGTTTCGTCTTCCGTGTCTCCGCCATGGGGAATTCCTCGTTTCGTTTGCGATTGGGGAGCGCAAAGCAGATGCAATCTCTTTGCGCGATCCCGCAGGGGCCATAGCCCGCATCGATCTGGAGCCAGTTGCGGCACGGCTATAGCCTTGCCCCGGCACTTCTTGCCACTGTTGCCGCGCCCTTTTCAAAAAACAGCGGCGAACCGGCATCTCTCTATTCTGCGCTGTTTTGCGATTCCGCGCTTTCGTGCCCGGCCTCGGAGGTGGCCGGAGCCGTCTCCGCCGGGCTCTCAGTCTCGTTCGCGGCCTCTGCCTGGCCCCCGGCCGCGGATTCGTTCTCTGCCGCAGCGGCTTCGCCTTGGGCTGCCGCCGGGCTGCCGTCTTCCTCGGCCTCCGCGCTCATTTCGGCGTTGAACTCGGATTCGGCCGGTTTGGTTGCCTCGGCCGTTGCCGTTTCCGGCTCGTCCAACTCACTGGCCATCTTCTCGAACTCTTCCATCGACGGCAGCTCGGAGACATCCTTGAGTCCGAAGCGCATGAGAAACTCGCGGGTGGTTTTGTAGAGAATCGGGCGGCCCACGACCTGTTTGCGCCCGGCCGTGGCGATCAGCTTGCGCGCCAGCAGCGAGCCGAAGACTCCCGACGAATCCACGCCGCGAATCTCGTTGACCTCGGGGGCGGTGATGGGCTGTTTGTAGGCGATCACCGCCAAGGTTTCCAGCGCCGGCAAGGAGAGCTTGAGCGGCGGCTTCTGGCTTTTGACAAACGAGCGCACCGCGTCGTGAAACTCCGGCTTGGTGGCCATGCGGTAGCCGCCGGCGATCTCGCGAATCTCGATGCCGCGCTCATCAGCGGCGTATTCGGCGATCAGATCGTCCATCAGTTTGCGGATCACCGCGCGCGATTCGCGCTCGAAGAGCTTGGCCTGGCGTTTGAGTTCGGCAGCGGCGGCGGCCTCGGCGTTGGCGGCAGCTTCCGCGCTGGCGCTTTCGCCGCTTTCCGTGGTGTCCGGCGGCTGTGCTTCACCGGCCTCTTGACCGGCCGTCGCGGCAGCCTCTTCGCCGGTAGTTTCTTCTTTCGCGCTTTCGCCAGACTCGGCGGTGGGCAACTCCAACGGCAGCGACTCAGCCGCAACGGTTTCCTCTACCGGCTCGGGAGTCTGCGCCGCGGGCTGCTGCGAGGTCTTCCACGCCAGTGCCTCGTCGGCAAACAGTGCGGCCAGTTGCGCCAGAGAGACCGGCTCCTCGGCGGCATAGATTACGGCTTCCAACTTTGCTTTCAGGCTCATTCCGACACAATCACCATCCTGTATGGTACCGGATTAGCGCAATTTCCGCGCGTTTTCCGGGCCAGGATTTCTCTCGGGAATGCACCAAAAAAGCGTCCGGCAGTGCCGGACGCTTTTGGAAATGAGGAAAACGGGTGCGAAATTAGTTATGCATGACGCTGCGCAACACCCAGAACAGCCCGCCCGAGAGCAGCGCCGCCGCCGGTAGCGTGAAGACCCAGGCCGCGAGAATGTTGCGGATCGTGGACCACTGCAGACCGCTGCGGTTGGCCGCCATGGTGCCCGCCACGCCCGAGCTGAGCACATGCGTGGTTGAAACAGGCAGCCCGAAGTTGTCGGCCGCCGAGATGGTCGCCATCGCCACCAGCTCGGCGCAAGCGCCCTGCGCATACGTCAGGTGCTGTTTGCCAATTTTTTCGCCTACCGTGACCACAATGCGCTTCCAGCCCACCATGGTGCCCAGTCCCAGCGCCAGCGCCACGGCCACTTTCACCCAGACGGGAATGAACTTGGTCGCCTTGTCGACCTTGCCCTTGTAGTTGGTGAGCACGGCGTTTTCGTCGGCGGTGAAGTTGACGCTCTTGTTCTTTTGCATCAGGCGGATGGCTTCGCTGGTTACGTACATGTCGTTGCGTACGTTGGTCTGCTGGCTGGCTGGAACCGACTTGTATTCCTTGTAGAGCGATACTTCGTTGCTCAGATCGTTGACCAGCTCGCGCAGCGCCATCATGGTGTCGGGCTTCATCTCTTTGGTGGCGATGTACTCGGTCAGCGTGACGCGGGCGTCGGGGCCCATCACGGCATTGGGATCGACGTGGCGGTCGATGACCTTGTCGGCCTGCGCCGATACCGCGACAAAGTCCTGCACGCCGCTGGCCGAAACCGCGTGGTTGAGCGCGTAGGCCGTGGGCACCGTGCCGATCAGGATCAGCATGATCAGGCCCATGCCCTTTTGGCCGTCGTTGGAGCCGTGCGAGAAGCTCACGCCCGAGCAGGTAAGAATCAGCAGCAGCCGGATGGGCCACGGTGGAGGCGTGTCGCCCTTGGGCGCCTGATACAGTTCCGGATACTTCAGGGTGGCCTTCGAGAGCAAGAACAGAATCGCCGCGCAGCCAAAGCCGACCACCGGCGAGATCAGCAATACCTTGAAGACCTTGGTGGCCTGCTCCCAGTCCACGCCCGAGGTGCCGTTATGCACGCTCATCAACTGGTTGGCGATGCCCACGCCCAGAATCGAGCCGACCATGGTGTGCGAGCTGGAGGCCGGCAGGCCGAACCACCAGGTGCTCAGGTTCCACACAATGGCCGCTACCAGCAGGGCGAAGACCATGGCGAAGCCGGCGCCGTAGCTGACCTGCAAAATCAGTTCCACGGGCAGCAGCGTAATCACGCTGAAGGCCACCGTGCCGGTCGACATCAGCACGCCAGTCAGGTTGCACAACCCCGACCAGACCACCGCGATGTTGGGATCGAGCGAGTGGGTGTAGATGACCGTAGCCACGGCGTTGGCGGTATCGTGAAATCCGTTGACGAACTCGAAGCCAAGGGCGATCAGCAGCGCCACGCCCAACAGCACAAAGGGCCAGACGCTGGTGACGGCGATGTTATTCAAATCCTGAGCCACATGCACGCCGATGTAGCCCAACCCGCCCAGTAACGCCGCGGCAACGACCGTGCCGCTGATCCAGGCGGAGGTTTTCTTCATCTTTTTGTCGAGAAGCGACCCGCTTACTGGCGGGGCTTCAACCACGGTTGCCAGATCGGCCATGAGGCGACTCCATGAGGAGATTGGTTCGGAGCCGCGCAAATGCGCAACCCCGGACCCTCAAGAAATAGTCCCACAATGTGAATAGCGCGTGAATGGCCGTTGAATGTTTGCCGCGAGCGATTGGCTGCAGGCGGCCAATCGCGCCGCTACGGGAGTGGATCGTAGCGGCGAGAGTTTGGTAAACCGTGCTTTATCGAGAGAAGGCGTGGAAGATGCAGTAGAGCGTGCCCGAGAGCAGCGCCGCGGCGGGCAGCGTAAGCACCCAGCCGGCGGCAATATTGCGCACTGTGGCCAGCCGCAGGCCGCTACCATTGGCAGCCATGGTGCCGGCTACGCCCGAGCTGAGAATGTGCGTGGTTGAAACCGGCAGGCTCCAGACATCGGCGGCATAGATCGTCGCCATGGTGATCAGCCCCGCGCTGGCGCCCTGCGCATAGCTCATGTGCTCTTTGCCGATCTTTTCGCCCACCGTGACGACAATGCGCTTCCAGCCCACCATGGTGCCCAACCCCAGCGCCAGCGCCACGGCGACCTTGACCCAGTTAGGAATGAACTTGGTGGCCTTTTCCAGCCTGCCCTGGTAGTCGATGAGCGCCTTTTTCTCGGCCGGGGTGAAAGCGGCATTACGCGCCGGGTCGGCCACGCGCAGCGCCCGGCCCGTCAGGTACATGTCGTTGCGGAGCTCGGTCTGCCGCTCGCCAGGAATCGACCGGTAAGACTTGTAGGTGGAGACCTCGCGGTTGAGTTCGCCGACCAACTGGCGCAGCGCCGGAAGTGTTTCGGGCTGCAATTTGTTGGCCTGGATGGCCGCGGTGATTGCGGTGTGCGGATCGGCGGCGGGCGCATTGGCCGCAACATGCCGCGAGAGAATCTGTTCGGCCTGCGCGGAGGCGGCGATGAAGCTCTGAATCTCGGCCGCGCTGGCATTGTGATTGAGCGCGTAGGCCGTGGGCACCGTGCCGATCAGGATCAGCATGATCAGGCCCATGCCCTTCTGTCCGTCGTTGGAGCCGTGGAAGAAACTGACGCCGGTGCAGGTTCCCACCATCAGGGCGCGAATGGGCCATGGTGGCGGCTGGTTGCCTTGGGGCTTTTTGTAAAGGGCCGGGAAGTTGAGCAGCCACTTCGAAAGCAGAATCAATGCGCCGGCCAACACAAAGCCCAGCACGGGCGAGATCAGCAGCGCTTCCAGCACCTTGATGACCTGGCTCCAGTCCAGTCCCGATGTGCCGGAGTGAGGATTCATCAGCTGGCTGGCCAGTCCCACGCCGATGATCGAACCCACCATGGTATGAGAGCTCGATGCCGGCAGGCCAAACCACCAGGTGCTCAGGTTCCAGACAATGGCGGCAATCAGTAGTGCAAAGACCATGGCAAAGCCCGCGCCCGAGCTAACTTTCAAAATCAGCTCGACCGGCAGCAATGTGATGACCGCGAAGGCGACCGTGCCCGAGGAGGCCAGAACGCCAGCCAGGTTGCATAGCCCCGACAGAACCACGGCGATATTGGGCGGCAGCGAGTTGGTGTAGATGACCGTGGCCACGGCGTTGGCCGTGTCGTGAAAGCCGTTGACGAACTCGAAACCGAGCGCGATCAGCAAGGCCAGACCCAGCAGCATCAAAGGCCAGACGCTGGCAACAGTGACCTGTTCCAGATCCTGGGCGACGTGAAAGCCGATGTAGCCGAGCGCGCTCGCCGTGGCCAGCACGAAAACGCCAATGCCCATCCGGCTGGCCGGTTTTCTGGTCTGGCGGCCAGCCAGCGATGACGGCGCGGGAATGACTTCAACGAGCGTTGCGAGATCTGCCATCAGAAATCTCCGCGGCTTGCGGAAAGATTCCCTGCAAGCCTGGGCCTCCTGTGGAAAGACTCAGCAACGAGATGAATTTTTACAGGAAATAGAGATCGCCGCTTTGGGCAGTCAGACGATCCAGACAAGATGGCAGTCATAAAACCTCAACAATCGCAAAATTTCACGATTGTTTACCCAGCGTTGAGGATTTCTTTACCGGGTTACATTTAATTTTAATGCCGCCCGGCGGATGGGGTGTGCAAGATCGTCCAGTTTTCCGTGCGCAACAGCCGGTTTTTCAGAGTGTTATCTGTTTGTATATGTAAGATATTAAATAAGATGATTATTTCGGGGCCGTTTTCCTCTTTCGTGAGACGCCCCGCGATCTGCCTCTTGACGAGCTTTCAAAACTCCTGGGGCGGCCTCACCGATCGAAGCCGCCCCAGGAGTTTTTCTTGGACGTATTTATTCCGGCAGTTTCAGCGAGCCTTTGACACTGAAATGGCCTGTGACTGCGGGCGCCACGGTTTGTGGCTGGCCGCCGCCGACCGAAACCGTGTATTCGCCTTCGGCCACCATCGGGTCGCCCGCCTCGGTGACCATGCTCAGATCGCGGGGCTTCAGCTCAAAGCGTAGCTTTTGCGTGGCGCCCGGCTCCAGATGCACGCGCTCGAAGCCGCGCAGGGCGCGCAGCGGTGCGCCATCGGAGTTCGGGAAGCTCAGGTACAGTTGCGCCACTTCGTCGCCGGCGCGGCTGCCGGTGTTGGTCACCGTGGCTTCGACCGTCAACGTGTCGCCGGCATGGAGCGCCGCCGTGGGAACCGTCAAGCCGCTATAGCTGAAGCTGGTGTAGCTGAGTCCGTAACCAAAGGGATAGAGCGGCGTGCCGTCGAAGTAGCGGTAGGTGCGTCCCTTCATGGAATAGTCTTCGAAGTGCGGCAACTGGTTTTCGTCTTTGTAGAAGGTGACCGGCAGACGGCCGGCGGGATTATTGCGGCCCGATAGCGTTTCGGCCACCGCCGTGCCACCCTCCTCGCCGGGATACCAGGCGTCGAGAATGGCGTTGGCGTGCTCGTTGGCCCAGTTCACGGCCAGGGCGCTGCCGTTGGTCAGCACCACTACCAGCGGCCTGCCGGCGGACGCCACGGCCTCTAGCAGATCCTCCTCGGGTTGGGGCAGATCGAGGCTGGTGCGGTCGCCGCCGTTGAAGCCCGGCTCGTTGACCAGCATCTCCTCGCCCTCGAGCTCGCTGGTAATGCCCACCGCGGCGATAACTACGTCGGCTTTCTTGGCCGCTTCAACTACTGCCGGATCGACGCGGTAATCGGCCTTGGACCAGACCAGCCGCGCCACCGCCTTGGCGTGGTCGTTGGGGCTATAGTCGATCTTCAGCTTGTAGGCAGCGCCCTTGGTCAGATGCACCCGGCCCAGCTTGCTCTCGACTCCGTTGGTATCCCACACCTTGAACAGTTGCTTGCCGTTGATGTAGAGGTTGAAGAATCCCTCGCCCTCCAGGCCGAGATTGAAATCGCCTGTCTCCTGGGGCGTGAGCGTCGTCTCCCAATGGATGGCCAGAGGCTTGGCGCTGGCCGCTTCGGCCAGCAATGCCTGAGCCCCGGCGTCGATGCCCGGCTCGGTCCGCGTCGCCAGCACCGGAGCCTTCGGATTGTCCTCCGAGACCAGATCCCGCTGCGTGTAGACCGCCTTAGCACCCGGCTTGCCCTCGTGGGTCAGCAACTCATTGGGCACCGGCGTGGCTTCTTTGCTCAGAAAGCGGGTTCCCGCTACGAACTCGACGGTGGCGTTGGGAAATTCTTTCTGGATGCCTTCGAGAATCGAGACCGTATGTTTGGGCAGTCCGTTGTAGTTGCCCAGCAGCACGCGCGTCTGCATGGCTAGCGGGCCCACGACAAGAATCTTCGTTCCTTCGGCCTTCAGCGGCAGGGTTCCGTCATTTTTGAGTAGCACCATGGATTCATCGGCCAGCTTGCGCGCCAGCTCGCGATGCGCCGCGCTGTCCAACTCGCTGGGATCGATTTTGCTGTAGGGAACCATCTCCGGCGGATCGAAGAGGCCCAGCTTGATCCGCGCCGTAAACAAACGCAGCAGCGCCCGGTCGATCTCGCTCTCTTTCAAATCTCCGGCTTTGACCGCGGCGAGGTAGGGCTTGTAATCGTGGTCGTCGCTGACCTTGGCGCGAAAGTCGATGCACTCGTTGTCCATGCCGCGCTCTAAGCTTACCGCCGAGGCCTTGGCCTGCGAGGTCTGGTAGCGATGGCCTTCGTAGATGTCGCGAACGGCGCCGCAGTCGGAGACCACGTAGCCCGTGAAGCCCCACTTGCCGCGCAACTGGTCTTCCAGCAGAAACGGGTTGGCGCAGGCAGGCAGGCCCTCAATGCTGTTGTAGGCGCACATCACACTGCCCGCCTTGCCTTCGGTTACCGCGGCGCGAAAGGCGGGCAGATAGGTGTCCAGTTCGTCGTGCCGGCTGACGTCTACATCGGCAAAGTGGCGGGTCGGCTCCGGCCCCGAGTGCACGGCAAAGTGCTTGGGCGTGGCGATGGCGCGATAGTAGCGTGGATCGTCGCCCTGCAGGCCGGTGACATAGGCAACGCCCATGCGTCCGGTCAAAAACGGATCTTCGCCGTAGGTCTCCTGGCCGCGGCCCCAGCGCGGATCGCGGAAGATGTTCAGGTTCGGCGCCCAAAAATCCAGCCCCTCGAAGATGTTGCTGTAGCCGGGATGCGCCGCCAGATTCTGCACAAACTTGATGCGGCCCTCGACGCCGATGGCCGTGGCCATCTCATGAACGCTTTTGGGATCAAAAGACGCAGCCAGCGCGATCGGCTCGGGAAACTCAGTGATTCCGTTTGTCGCCACGCCGTGCAGCGCTTCGCTCCACCAGTCGTAGCCCGGAACCTGGAGCCGGGGAATGGCGCGCGCCTGGTTCACCAGTTGGCTGGCTTTTTCTTCGAGCGTCATCCGCTGCACCAGGTCGGCGGCCCGCTGTTCAGCCGGTAAATTGGGGTTTAGATACGCTGGCTTCTCTGCCTGCTGCGCCCATGCGCTGCCCCAAGCACTCAAACCGGCCAAGGCCACCGCGGCCATCCGTATTCCAAGCATTTTGGCTCCTTTACCGCGCCGGCGATGCGCCACGCGGCGGTATTTTTGATGAAGGCGCGATCGAATGTGCCTCCGGGCCAACTCTAATTTCGCTAGCGCGGCACGGTCAAGCCAGGCTCGGCGCGGAAAATCGCTTTATATCGCGCGGCTTCCTGTCACTCTGTGGCGTTGTGAGAGGGGCGGCGCGAGTGTGCAGGCGCCGCAATGTTCGCCCTGAAGATCCTTCGACCCCCGCCGCTCGTGTAAGACGCGAGCAGCTTGCTCAGAATGAGAAATTGATTGTTCGATGAGCTTTTTGACTTCAGAGCCTGGAGCTAAGAGCTGAGAGCTGACAGCTGAAAGCGATCAGCTTCACACCCGCCAGTTGTCTTCGCGCCAATTCTTGATGCGCTCTTTGATCTGTTTGCGGGTGAGGTTATGTTCGAGGGCTTGCTTGGCCAACTCGACGGCTTCATCGTCCGAGGCGAAGCGCAGGCCGATCAACTGGTCTTCGCTGAGCTTGTAGATTTGCGCGCGCCACTCGGCGGGGGCGAGTGCTTCCAGGCGCATCCGCTCTTCCAGGCGAATGACGCGGTCCTGAACCTTGAGCGGATAGCTGCGCAAAAGGAAGAAGGCGACGAAGGCCGCCAGCGAGAGCACAACGAACCATGCCGGGCACAAGCCGGGATGGCGGACAAGGCAAACGATGGCGATGATGAAATTGACGGTGAGAACGGGAGTTAGGATGAAGTGAAAGGCGGGATCGAACCGGGTGTGGTTGCCGAGATTTTGATGTTCTGCTTTACTCATGCGAAGCCTCGATTCCCTTCAGACTAACGCCACCCGCTGGCCTGTAAGCCTGCCCGCCGTTTGCCGCGGCAGGAAGCGCCGCTGGCCCGCCGGTGGCTGGTTCGCCGCCGGTTGGGGCAAATGCGCCCGCGCCGGCGGAGGCAGGCATCTCCGTGTTGGCTGCATTCTGCTGAGCCGGAGTGAGAGATGTCAAGGCTGTGAGCGTCTCCGGAGTCAAAACCTGCGGATGCTTGGGAATGACGCGGTAGCGGCCACGAATGGTGTAGTCGACAAACAGGCAGCCAGCAAGGTAGGGATTCAGCAGCGCGATCGGCGCCGCATAGAACGTGGTGACAAACGACTCGTCGATGCCTTTGACCGGATGGCTCTTGTGACGGTAGCCGGGAATCTGCGGAATCTCGAAGACGGTGAGGCCGGTCTCGGGATGCTTGCGGGCGTAGCGCGCCAGCTCGTAGGCGATCTGCTTGGGCGTGGTCATGCCCGCGTCGGGAAAGATGCTGCGGTGAAAGGTGCGGGGCAGGTAGCCGTTCAGCGTGACGCGCGCGAAATCGGCGCAGTTTTCATAGAGCAGATTGAACTGCGTGTGGTTGGGCGAGTTGTTGAGCCGCGCCATCAGCGCCTCGTCCTGGGCCTCGGTGGTGTTGAAGCGGAGGGCGTAGATGCGCCGCTCGTAGGCGGTGCCGATGAGTTGCGCCCAGCCTCCGTGGAGAAAGCTGCCCGGTGAAAGATGGGTGCCGAGATCCTGCAAGTGGGCCTCGTGGTAGTGGTTACGCAGCTTGAGCACGGTTTCGCGGTCAACTTGTCCGGGCACATCGGCGGCGTTTTCCACCGAGTAGAGGTAGGGCAGCAGGGGAATGGCGATCCAGTCGTAGCCGTCGATTCCCTGATAGCGGGAAATGACCGAGCCAGCTTCGCCGGGCTGGCAGCGGCGCAACTGGACCGGGGTCTCGACGCAGACGCGCGCAAAATAGATAGCGTTGTGGCCCGTGGGATTGAGCGCCCCGAAGATGCCGTAGGGTTCTTCGATCAGCAGCGCCGCTTGCGCGTGCAGTAATGCGCCGCCCAGCAGCGCTAAGCAGAGTGCCCATCCCGAAAAAATAATTTTGCGATTCAATCTCATTGGTTCTGCCGGCAAATCATGCCGAATCTTCCTTCAAGTTAGCACCAAGAGCAAAAAAGAAATCAAAAACGGCTTTGCGGCCCGGAGTGACCGGAGCCGGGCGCGAAAATAAAAAAATGTCGAACGGCGCCTTAACGATGAAATCGGCTATCGGCGCGGGGATCTACCCTTTATATTAAGACACAATCATTGCCAGACAGTTGCGTGCCTCCATCGGCGCCGGCTCAGCGGACTGGCGCGGCGGCCACTGGTGCGTTTTCTTTTACCGGGACGACGATGGTGGTCTCCTGAATCTCGATCAGACCCGAGGTGGCGCGTTTTTCTAGTTCCGGGAGGATGGCTTCGGCCTTCTCGCGTGTCTCGATGAACTCGATTTTGATGGGCAGATGGTCGGAGATTTCCAGAATATTGGCCGAGTGCATCCGGTGCTTGGTGCCAAAACCGGCTACGCCCTTGACGACCGTGGCCCCGGCAATGCCGCTGCGAAAGAGGAAATCGAGAATATCGGAATAGACGGGAATGTGATGATGCTTGGCGCCATCGCTTAAATAGAGGGTGACTTTGACAGCTTTGCCCGTGGTCAACATTGCTTCCTCCCCGGCGGCCCGGCTGGCCAGGAAGGATTGAAGCACCTTTCGCGGCCGCCTGGCAAGCCCCGGTTAGAACAGGTCGGCCAGCATGGCGCCACACCAGGTGGCTGCCAGGCCGAAGACCAGACTGCCGGCGGCGTAGACCGTACCCAGCAGGAATGCTCCCGAGCGTAGCGTGGAAAAAGTCTCCCACTCATAGGTAGAAAAGGTGCTGTAGGCCCCGATGAAGCCGACGGGAACCAGAAAACGCCAAGCCTGATTCAGGCCGGCGGTCTTGCCGAAACGGGTCAACGTAAAGCCGAGGATCAGGCAGGCCGTCAGATTGATGACGAACGTACCGTAAGGGAAGCGTGTTCCCCAGCGGCCCGAAAGAGTGGAACCCACCCAGTAGCGTGCGGCCGAGCCCAGTGCTCCGCCCAGGGCAATCAGCAGATACTTCTGCAATGCACGTCTCCTTTATGGACTGCTTCTATTCGAGCGCGGATGGCGTGGCCGCGTCAACGGGCGGCCGTGGTCATCGAGGGTTCACGGCGGGCGGCGGAGACCTGCCCGGCCCTGATCCAGAAGTAGTGCAGCCAGTAGGCGAGAACACCTATATATATAATCTGACCGGCCTGATTCACGCCGTGATAGACCGTTCCTTGGTTCCAGTGCGAATGCAGGACAGTGACAACAAACCAGGCGAAGGTTTGGATGCCCAGGCCCGTGGCGACATGCAATTCGCGGGCCGGCCAACGCAATTTGCGCAAGCTGCTCCAAGTGGCCAGCGTGAGAAAACCGGCAAAGCTCAATGTCTCATTGAAGCGCGCCAGGAAAGTGTACATGCGAAAGACCCATGTGCGGCCGCTGGTAACCGCTTGCCCGGCCAGCGCTATGGCGAGCAGCGCGGTGATCAGAAAAAGAAGGATGGCCACAGGCTGGCGGGTGGCAGCGAGCCGGTTGTGGCGTAGCAGGTTTTTGCCGAGTTCAATGATGACGCCGAAAAAGAAGATTAGATCGGTGGCATATATAAAAATGACGAAGTGCACATACCACGCGGGAATCGTGTGCAATACCAACAACGCGGCCAGCCCGAGGACAAGGCCGGTGCACAGATAGAAAAAGAAGACGGGCAAAGCCAGGAAGACACGCTTGCTGGTCATCACTGCTATCAGACCGGCAATCAGCAAGCAGGAAATGCTGAAGATCGCTGTATCCAGATTCATGGGGCATCCCAAGGCAAGAGATTGAAACAAAAAACAGTTTGTCCGGCGCGGGGCCCTGAATGGTATCTCTTATTTTTTCGTGTTGCCGGAGTGGTGGTTGGTGAGCGTTATGCGGGCCGAGCGTGCTGTGCCGGCCGCGGCTAAAAGAATGCGCTGCATCTCAGGCGTAAACTTGCGCCGCTCGGGTTCTATTTGCGCGAAGCTGATGGCCCAATAGAGCATAGTGGCCAGATAGCTGGCTACGACGAACTGATTCAGGTGGCTGTATTGCGCCCAGGTCGACATGTGCGTGCGCAGCATCGCTGCCGCCAGGTTGACAAACGAGTAGAAGCCAAATCCAGTCGCGATCTGCATCTCGCGGTTTCGCCACCCGAGCGATAAAAGATGGCTGCTGCTGATCAGGACGAGAAAAACCAGAATTTGCAGGATTGATGAAGTCTGTTGCAGGCGTGCCAAGAGGGCAAAGGTCTTGGGCAGATGGCCCGGGACCGAGACAAACACCCAGATTGCTCCCCCCAGCGCCGCAATGCCAACGGCGACGGCAAATCGTGCGCTTTGCGGCAGTGAAGCGCGTACGGGACGAAGCACCGACCATGCCAGTTCAACCATGACACCAAACATCAAAACCGAATCCACAAACATGTTCCCGAGATAGGTGGACACGTAAATCTGCGAAGAAGGCGGATACCAATGGAGAATCGAGACCAACCCGGCGTTTCCCAGCAAGCTCCAAATACTGTATGCAAAAAAAACTGGGAATGTATGCCAGACACGCCTGTGTGCAAGCAGGCCAATCACTCCAAGCTCGGCCAAGTTGCACAAGAACCAGAGAATGGTATCGGAATTCACAACTCAACCAACTCTCCTCGAATCATGCCAAGTAACAACACGAGTTTAGCAAGCTGGCTTCACGGGGGAGTGTGAACAAAGGGTAGATGAATCCAATCGTCTACCCTTTTAAATTTGCTTCGATCTAATCTGCGATGAAAGCTTTAAGCCACACCGGGCAACTGCGGATAGGGTGCGGTCGGAGCCGAGAAAGCCACACCGGGCAACTGCGGATAGGGTGCGGTCGGAGCCGAGAAAGCCACACCGGGCAACTGCGGATAGGGTGCAGTTGGAGCTGAGAAAGCCACACCGGGCAACTGTGGGTAAGGTGCGGTCGGAGCTGAGAAAGCCACGCCTGGCAACTGCGGATAGGGTGCAGTCGGAGCTGAGAAAGCTACACCGGGCAACTGCGGATAAGGTGCGGTCGGAGCTGAGAAAGCCACGCCTGGCAACTGCGGGTAGGGTGCTGTTGGAGCCGAGGCTGTTGTTGGGTTAGAGGCGCTTGCAAATGCTGTAGAAACAGCAATAAATAGCAGGCCCAGGGTTACGGATTTCAGCATATTTAGCGACTTTGAACTCATGAGACACCTCTAAGAGCGGGTTTTTCCCGCGGAATGAAATGCACCCTAAGGTTACCTAAGGCTGTATTGTTTCGCTACAACAAAAGTCGCAAGGAGCTTACTTTCTAACGTTAGTAACGATGGGTAAATTCCCTTGGTAATGAGCGTTTGTGAATAAAAAGACGGGCCGGCCGGCGTGGATTTTTCCACGGCAACGGCAAGAAAGCTCAAAGGCGATTTATAGTGCCTAGAGTAACCAAACAACCCGGTAAGCGGCTGGCAAGGAGCAGAGACACATAGTAGAGAGCCGGTGGTGGTCAGAATGCGGGACAGTGGAGTTACCGCAAAACGGCCGAAATGCCGAAATATAGTGGCGTGCATGTCGCTGGGTGCATGCTTATAGCCCGCGTAGAGGGCTAAGTAGTGGCTGGTCGGGCGCTGGGCGGAGCAGTCCTGCGCCGCGCGAATATTGATAACTTGTGTCGAATCGGTTACTAAACTGAAAACTTTGGTGCCCTGTGCGAAAGCCGCGGAACTCGCTACATTGACAGTAGTGCCCATGTTTTTGGGCGATTCCAATGAGTTTTTTAAAATCAGTTATGACGATTACATCTGCAGCGCCCTTCGTTATTCCCTCTGTCCCCGTCACCAAGGATGGGCATCAGGAGGTGCGTTGCGCAGTAAGGTTTCCCCTGGCGTTGCCGGTGGTATTGGTCGCCGGGAACGAGGAAGTTGTTGGCGTTACAAAGAATGTTTCCGCCAGCGGCGTTCTCTTTTCGTTGGACCGGGAACTGCCGGTAGGCATGGAAATCCGTTTTACGATGCGGATGCCTCATGCTGTTTTAGGTACGCCGCACGATGTTCTGGTCCATTGTACGGGACGTGTGGTACGCTGCTTAACAAGCCAACGTGAGCATCTCGTGGCCTCCACTATCGACGAATATCGATTTGCGGAGCAGTGAGATAGCCATCGAGCTGGCTGCAGCCGGCTATGGAAATCCTGAACGATACCCCCAAGGGTGAAAACGTCGATTCTCCGGTGAAACCGGGCACGATACGCGTGATACTTGCGGATTCCCAGGCGATTTACCGCGTGGGCATCCGGAAGATTTTTGCCCTGGAAGACGATATTCGCGTCGTAGCGCAGGCAGATTCGCTAGAGAATCTGCATGCGGCGATTGTCCGCTACCCTACCGACATTGTTCTGCTTGAAGGCAATATCCTGGTTGGCACGGCCAACGCCATTCCCGAGCTGCTGCGGCTGGCGCCCGACGTCAAGCTGATCGTGCAGGCGGTGTCCACCGACGAAAACTATACGGTCGAGCTCTACCGGCGCGGTGTGCGGGGCATCATTTCGCGGTCGATCTCGCCGGATCTGCTGGTGCGCTGCGTGCGCCGTATCGCGGCCGGGGAGACCTGGATCGACAACCAGTCGGTGAATTGGGTGATCGATGCTTACCGGGCGCAGGCAGCGGCGTTGGTCAGTCCGCGCAGCCAGCCCCGGCTTTCGCCCAAGGAAATGTCGATCATCACCTGCATTACGCAGGGTAAGCGCAACAAGGAGATTGCTTTTCAGCTGGGTACCACCGAGCAGGTCATCAAAAACTACCTGCGCAAGATCTACGACAAGCTGGGCGTCAGCGACCGGTTGGAGCTGGCCCTCTATTGCCTGCACAACAAGATTATTCAATCTGACGCTGACGACGAGCCAGAAAAGGCCGCTGCGAACTAAAACCGGGCCCCATTCTCTCCGTTGAAGAATTGCCGGTATCCATGGCGGATACCGGCAAAATTTTTGCGGCAAGCCGGCAAATTACTTATCGGCCGTTCCGCCGCAACCGTTCCGCGCCTGCTCCAAGAGCCGGACCAGTTCGTCGAGATCGGAGCGGCCCATGTGGCCGAGCAACCCGGCGGGCAGTCGCTCAATGGCCGGGTCCATTGCCTCCAGCAGTTCCAGGCCAGCCGGGGAGATGTGCGTCCAGACGGCGCGGCGGTCGCGGCGGTCGCGGCGCTGGTGGATCAGCTTGAGCGTCTTGAGCCGCGCCAGCAGCCGCGTAATGTCAGGCTCGGCGGCGATCATCCGCGCGCCGATGCCAGCGCATGTGAGCCCCTCGGGCTCGGCCCCGCGCAAGATGCGCAGCACGTTGTACTGGGTCAGCGTCAGGCCCCAGTTCCGGGTCTTCTGCTGAAAGGCGCGGTGCAGGCAGTCGGAGGTGCGCAGCAGATTGAGAAACACCTCTTCCTCCAGGCTGGAAAACGGCTTTTTCTGCTGAATCTCCTGTTTCAGGTTCACCATCGGCGGACTCTTTCCTGGATAGCTTTCCGGCTCCTCGCCATACTGTTGCCGCCGCATGAGGCGGCGGCAAGCGTGCGCTGCGAATGAGCCGATTCCAGTTTATTGCTTGATAACTTCCAACTCGATGCCGAGCGTGACCTCGTCGCCCACCATGGCCGAGGGGAATTTGGTTCCAATGCCGAAGGCGGTGCGGTCGATGGTGGTGGTGGCCGAAAAGCCCGAGTGCGTCTTGTGATCCATGGGGCTTTCGACCGGTGTCACCGGGCCTTCCACATCGAGCACAACCGGCTTGGTGACGCCGTGCAGAGTCAGGTTTCCCGCGACTTTCAGCTTGTTGCCGTTTTTAGTGACGCTGGTGCTGGTGAAGGTGGACGTGGGCAGGTTGGCGGCGTCGAAAAAGTCGGGGGTCTTCAGGTGATTGTCGCGCGCTTCTTCGCCGGTGTTGACGGTGCCCACGCCGATAGTGGCCGTGACCGTGGACTTGGTGACATCGGCCGCGTTGTAGACAATGGTGGCCTTGACCTGGCCAAAGCGGCCATGGACCTTGGAGACGGACATGTGAGTGATGGTGAAGTCGACTTCACTGTGCATGGGGTCAGAGACCCAGGTGGAGGCTTGCGCCCCGGCGAAGGGCGCGGCGAGGGCCAGAAGGCCGGCAGCTAAAACAAAACGTTTCATGCGGAAATTTTCCTTTCGGGAACTGGGCCACGAGGGCGAATTCGCCTGGGGCGGCTGTCAGGGGCCCGCGCCGCCCGGATATGGCATCTACCTAACAGATGCCGCCGGGTAGATGCTCGTTGCAACAAATATTTGCGCGTTAAAATGTGGCGGCCGCGTTGAATGGGCTTCGATGAGGAGGACGAGTTTGAGAATCTGGGGCGCTAACGTACGGTCCGCAATTTGAGCTCTGCCTGCGTCTTGGCCACGCCGCGCATTCCTCTTTAACAAGTCAATGCGCGGTCGTATTTCACGATTCTTCAGGGGAGGATCGTTTTTCCGATTCCCTGGTTCCCTTGTTCCCTTATTCCCTGGAGCTTATTTTTTCGGCTCCGGCGCTTGTTGCTGATCGGGAACTTCCTGGCCGTTGTAGAAGATCTTGCTGGTCGAGCCGAAGCGTTTGTAGTCGGTGTATTTGATGGTGTCACGCATGTGCACGTCTTCGCCCATGTAGCCGTAGCCGCCGCTGAAGTGCAGGATGCCTTCGCCCTTGGTGTAGACCGGGAACCAATAGTGGCCGTCGATCTGCTGCCGCCAGGTCATGAAGGGTGGATGCAGGTCTTCGTGATTTTTGCGGGTGTCGTCGGGAACCATACGGCCGTTGGTCACCACAATCTGCAAATCCGTGGCATCGACCCAGATGCGGCCGTCCAGATAGCGCTTGCCCTTGGCGATGGTCTTCGGAGCCACGTCGAAGACGTAGCAATTCACCTCGTCAACCTTCTGCCGGCCGGCATAGCTGACGTTGTACTCGGGAATGTCGGCGGTGGTAAGAACGAAGGGATAGCCGCGCTGAATGTCCTGCAGGTCGGAGGGCGACATCATCACCCGCGTCAGGGTGTTGGCCGGCGCAAAGACGGTTTTTTCCACCCGCTGGCCGCTAGGGTCAAAGATCACGTCATCGACCTCGTACCACTCGCCGTCGACCTTGTTGTCGTCGTCCAGCGTCTGCACCCGCGCGGTTCTGCGGTAGGTGTAGTGGTTCAGCGCTTCCTGAAACTCGCTCTCCTTGGCGGCGAACTGTTTGATGATCTGCTCGGGCGGCATCGGCGGATTGTCCAGCACCATCCGGCCAAAGCCGGCATCGAGCGGCATCGGCGTAAAGCTGTCCTTGTCGCCGCCCTTGTTCTTGCCCTGGGCCACACCCATCGTGGCGCAGGCGGTTAAAGCAGTTGCCAATATCCAGGCAGTAATGCGCACTCCTGTCGTCCTCCCCTTGCGATTCTCGCCGATCGGCGGCCCGGCCCGCCGCCACTCTGTTTAATTAGACGCGGAATGGGCCCAAGTTGGGTTCTTTTCCCGGCCGCAGCCGCATTCGGGCCGGTGAACTCCCCGGCCGGAGCAGGCCTTACCGCGCGTTGACGTGGAGGTGGACCGATGCCGGGTCGTTCTTCCAGCCCACCACGCGATCGTTCAGGAAGTAGACCTCCGAGCCGTCGTAGCCAAAGGTGCTGGCCGAATAAAGGCTCGGCGTTCCCTGCACCAGAAGCACGTCGTCTTTGGTCGAGCCCAACGAAAAGGTCTTCAGCTTCAGGCTAGAGGGCGCCACGGGCTGCAGCTTGATATGCAGCGCCGCGCCCCGGTCGATCTTCCAGCCGGTCAGCTTGCCTTTGTCGAAGTACAACTCGGCGTCGGGGTAGACGAGCTTATCTGTGGTCGCCGAGGTGGGAACTCCTTGCAACCGGATCACCGCGTTCTGGCTTAACCCGGCGGTGATAAACGGCTGAGGCTTTGCGCCCTTGAAGTGGGGCATGATTTCGGAGGAGAGAATGGCCTCGTCTTGTTTCGCCAGCTCCGGGTCGATAGGCATTGCGGAGGCTGAAGGGAAGTTGAGCCAGCTCTTCAGCTTGGATCCAAAATTGCCGTGGATGCCGCCCGCCGCATTCTCGACTCTCTCCTGAATCGAGAGCTTTAAGTCGTAATAGACGCTGGAGGTCAACGGATTGTTGGAAAGCATCGCGTCCATCGGTCGCATCAACATGATGCCCAGCGCGGCCAGGCACACAACAATTACGAATGCCGTGACCAGAAAGGTCGCGGATTGGCTAAGCCCGTTTTTGCCGAGCTGGTTTTCCTTCGGTTTCCACCCTTTTCGACGCTCAGTATCGGCCCAGCCCTGCCGCGCTTTACGCTGGGTTTCGCGGTCGGCAGCGCGCAAGGCGCTGCGCATCGTCTGCTTCCCGGCAGGCCGCGAACTCAGTAAGGCATATGCCTCATTGATCGTTTCCAGCTTCTCTTCGGCCGTGGTTCTGAGTAGGGAACCGGCGGGATATTGGTCAGGGTTCCAGTACTGAACAAGCATCCGGTAGGCAGATTTGATCTCTTGCTTGGAGGCGCCGGTTGCCAGATCCAGGGTTGTAAGCGCTTCGCAACGCGAGCACTGACCAGCGCTTGTATAGGTCAATTCGCCGCACGCACATAGGGTCATAGAAATATCCGCTGCCGAACCAAAGTTCGGCCGTGCTCATCTATGGCGCTTTTCTCTGCCGGCCGCCGCCACGGTCTGCCAGGGAAAAACGCGTGCTCCGCTCCGCCTTAAAAGATTTTAAACGAATTCAGGTAATCCGAGATAAAAACCGCCGGGTGGTCGTGATTCGAGACCACAATCAACTGGTATAGCCGCTTGCCCTTGAGATACTGCCGCACGGTGTAATTCCAGTTGTCGTCCTTGGCTGTGAACTCGCGGCCCGGCACGCCATTCAGGCTGATCTCGATATCCGAGAGCAGCGTCTTGTTTTTCACCGCGCCGTCGCGCGTCCCCGCCAGCACCTGTTGCGGCTCGCGATTGGCGTAGTCGGGCGGGTAGTCGCTGTACATGACCATATAGGAGATGTTGCCCTCGCCCTGCTCCACCCAAAACTCATGCAGCGTGGTCGTGTCGCCGCCCTTTAAGTTCACCTGCTCGGTATCCTGCTTGACCTCGCCGACCGGGAACTGCACCGAGAAGCGGCCTTCGTTGGAGGTGTAGAACATCAACTGCCCGCAGGCGGCCACCGCACCCGCCACAAGCGCCAGGGCCACTGTTGCCCGCGCGAACCACTTGCTCATACGCATCCTCACTTTGCCCGGCGGCGCACAGGCCGCCGTTCACGCTGGATTCGAGCGCCGCCTCCGGCGAGAAGTAGTTTCATTTCATCGGAGCGGCCCTGCCGTGTCAAGCATATTCTCTGGATCTCGTAAGACCACTGGCCAACGTGTTGCTGTATATTCAAAAAGGAATGGCAACTATCCCGACCAAGCCCGCCGAGGGCCATCAATCCTCATCCGGATTCGTCTATCTGCCGCTGATCGCAGGTTGGCTCGTTCCCGGCGCCGGCCATTTTTTGCTGCGCAAATGGGTGCGTGGGGCGCTGTTGCTTGTCTCCATCGTCTCCATGTTTGCTCTGGGGCTCGCGATGCAGGGCAAGCTCTACACCGGCGCTCAGGATCTGCTGAGCCTGCTGGGTATGGCGGGAGATCTGGGCAGTGGCCTGCTCTACTTGGTGAGCCGCATGTTGGGGTTGGGCGCGGATCCGGTTCAGACCACGGTTGCCGATTACGGAAGAGTCTTTATCGTCGTGGCTGGCTTATTGAATATCATCGCGGCCATCGATGCGCACAACCTGCGCACGGGGAGGAAGCAATAATGTTCCATCCTTCTCATTACGCGGCAGTTGTGCTCTATGCTTTCTTTGCCTCTGTGGTCTTCGGCATCACCATGCGTTCCACGCCGCGCAATATGTTGCGCTATGGCGCCTACTGCTTTCTGCTTTTTACCGGCTCGGCCATCCTTGTGAGCTGGGCGATGTTCCTGATTGCCCGCTAAGCTTTTTCCTTGAGCGGCATCTTTTCGCTGAGCAAGGTTGCGCGCAAACTCCTACATAAAAAGTCCGTAGGGCTGAAGCTGTCTTGTGTCCAGTCACGGCGGCCACATGACGCCAAATTCACGTCAAAAGCGCGCAAAAAAAGCCGCCGTTGTTGGAGAACGGCGGCGCAGGTTTCGGCGGGAGTCGCCGAAAACTAGTCTTCACAATGGGCTGAATAAATAAACACGAGCTTTCTGGATTTGTTGCGTTCTGATTTTGAAAATATTTTATTTGGTGTATCTCTTTTCATATCTTTCGATTATGTTCTTCCCGGCGGGGCGGCGTGGGGCGATCTCCGTCATGGCGGCCTCTGTGGCTGCCGCGTATGTCGCTGGCGCCTCGGTGGCTCTATAATCGCCCCATGCCTCCACTGGCCGATACGCGACGCCGCAACATGATCTTGCTTGCCTGCGGATCGCTACTGATTTTTCTGCTGTTAGGCGCGCTGCAGTGGTTCAACACCTCGGGCGTGGACTTTTTAACGCCGGAAACCTATGGCCAGACGCTGGTCTTCACGGCGCTGGAAGGTCTTCTGTTCCTGCTCCTGCTGCTCCTGCTCGTGTTGCTGTTCCGCAATCTCTTCCGCGTCTATGTGGGCGAAGGCAGCAATGCGCTGGGCGCGCGGCTGCGCTCGCGGCTGGTGCTGGGCGCGGTGATGATCGCGCTCATGCCCGCGGCGCTGATGTACTTGTTCAGCTATGTACTCATGAACCGCTCGCTGGAGCGGTGGTTTTCACCCAGCGTGGCGCAACTGCGCGACGATACCTCGCGGGTGGTGCGCGGCATGGCGCAGTACGTGACCGAGAATGCGCGCGTGGAGGCGGAAGCCATTGCCGCCTCGGGGGCGGCGGACCGCGATCTGCCGCAACTGGATGCCGAACTGCGCTCGCACCGGATCACGCTGGCCGGCGGCTTTGCCGTGGTCTACGACCAGAACCGCAACGTGCTGGCCAGCTTTCAGGCTCCGCCGGCAAGCAGTTTGGCCAGCGCCCAATACTGGGTGGAAGATGGCGACCGCCAGCCGCCCTCTGGGCAACGCTGGCCGCTTTCCGACATCCTGCTCACGGCCGCGCAGCACGCCGATGAGCGGTCGTTGAACGTCGCCGGCCAACGCTTCGCTCTGGGCATGTCGGCGACGGCTTCGGGCAAAGTGGCCGTGGTGGCTCTGCCCATGCCCGAAGGGCTGAGCAAATCGGCGGCCAACATCAATTCCAGCACGGCGGAGTATTGGCAGCTCTTTCACTCGCGGACCCGCATTCGCACCATCTTCTTTTTGTTTCTGTTGTTGCTGACAGTCTTCGATTTCTTCTTCAGCGTCTGGCTGGCGTTGTTTTTGTCCAAGCAGATTACACGGCCGGTCGAGGCGCTGGCCGACGCCATGAACGAGATTGCCAAGGGTGGATATGAGCGGCGCGTGACGGCGTTGGCCACCGGGGAGATGGCCGATCTGGTGCGCTCGTTCAACCACATGGCGGCCGATCTGGAAGCCAGCCGCCATTTGGCCGAGAGCGCGCAGGCGCAGTTGACCGCTGCCAACCTGGCCATCGAGGAGCGACGGCGCGAGTTGGAGACGATCGTCGAAACCATTCCCTCCGGCGTGGTCACTCTGGATAGCTCGGGCACGGTGCTGCAAGCCAATCGCGGCTTTGCGGCGTTGATGGGGCTGAAAGACAATACCTCGCTGGTGGGCGGGCACGTTGAAAATCTGCTGCCGGCCGATTGCGCCGCGGATCTGGCCGAGACCATTCGCCGCGGCAACCGCATGGGCGCGGCATCGACGGAGATCGAGTTTTTCGCCCGCGGCAAAACGATTCATCTGGCCGTGACCAGCGCGCGTCTGGAGTTGAGCCGCGGCCAGGCCGGATCAGTGCTGGTCGTTGAAGACACCACCGATCTGCTGCGCGCGCAACGGCAGATGGCCTGGAAAGAAGTGGCGCAACAGGTGGCGCATGAGATCAAGAATCCGTTGACGCCGATCGCCCTCAGCGCCGAGCGCATCGGAAAGTATCTGGATCGCGCACAGCCCGAATCGCCCAACGTTATCCGCAAGTGCAGCGAGGTGATTTTGAGCTGCGTGAGCACCTTGCGCCGGCTGGTGGACCAGTTCTCCGCGCTGGCGCAGTTTCCCGCGCCGCAGCCGCGGCTGTGCGGCATGAACCAGATCGTCGAAGAGGCGCTGGCGCAGTTTGGCGGCCGCCTTGAGGGCATTACCGTGCAGCGCAATCTGGCGGAGGATCTGCCGCAGGTGATGGTCGATCACGAATCGTTGCGCCGGGCGCTGGCCAATCTCATCGACAACGCCGCCGACGCCATGCAGGGCAGCCTGTTGCGGCTGCTCGGCGTGCGCACGGCGCTCAGCGAGGATGGCGTGGCCGTCGAAATCACCGTCTCCGATACCGGCACCGGGCTGACCGACGAGATTCGCGAGCGGCTGTTTTTGCCTTTCTATTCCACAAAACATCGCGGCACCGGGCTGGGTCTGTCGATTGCCGCCAAGATTGCCCAGGAGCATGGTGGCTCGATCAGCGCCGAGCCCAATTCTCCCAAAGGCGCGCGTTTTGTTTTGCGCCTGCCGCTGATTGAGCCGGCAATTGCCACGCCGGCCGAGGAAGCGGCGAAAGGAATCGCCTCATGAATCATATTTTGGTAGTGGACGACGAGGCGGAGATCCGCAACTCGCTGGAAGAGATCTTGCGCGAAGAGGGCTACGGGGTGGCCGTGGCGGCCGACGCCGATGAGGCGTTAACTCTGGTGCGCGACGCGCCCTTCGACGTAGTTCTGCTCGACATCTGGCTGCCTGGCCGCGACGGCCTGGAGGCGCTGGCAGAGATGCGCGAGATGGCGCCCGAGACCCGGCCCGAAGTGGTGATGATCAGCGGCCACGGCACCATTGAGACCGCGGTGAAGGCCACCAAACTGGGCGCTTACGATTTTCTCGAGAAGCCGCTCTCGCTCGACCGTACGCTGATCGTGATTAAAAACGCCGTCGAGGCGCGGCGGCTGCGCGTGGAAAACCTGGAGTTCAAGCGCCAGTTCAGCGCCGCCTCGGCGCTGACCGGCGAGAGCGTGCCGGTGAAGGCGCTGCGCCAGCAGATCAAGTTGATGGCGCCGACCAACGGCCGCGTGCTCATCTACGGCGAGTCGGGCACCGGCAAGGAACTGATCGCCCGCTCCATCCACGCCGAAAGCCTGCGCCGCGACAACGTTTTTGTCGAGTTGAACTGCGCCGCCATTCCCGAGGCGCACATTGAGGCCGAGTTGTTTGGCTATCGCCACGGGGCGCGGCCCGGCGGCCCGCCCGAGCAGCGCGGAACCCTGGAACGCGCCGATGGCGGAACGCTCTTTCTCGACGAGGTCGGCGACATGAGCCTGAAGACCCAGGCCAAGGTGCTGAGCGCTCTCGACGAGCAACTGTTTACGCCCGTCGGCGGCACGCAGCCCTTGCGCGTCGATGTGCGGCTGATCGCATCAACAAACAAAAATCTCGAAGAAGAGATCGCCAAGGGCAACTTCCGCGAAGATCTTTTTTACCGGCTGAACGTAGTGCCGTTTTTTGTGCCGCCGTTGCGTGAGCGCAAAGAAGACATTTCGCTTTTGGCGCGCGAGTTTCTCTCCGAGTTTGGCCGCCAGTACGGCCGGCCGCGCATGGAGATTGCCGAGGACGCGCTCGACACCCTGGCCCGCTACCACTGGCCGGGCAACGTCCGCGAACTGAAAAACGTCATTGAGCGCGTGCTCATCCTCAACCCGCGCGCGCAGCGCATCGAGCGCAAGCACCTGCCGCCGCTCACGCATAAAACCGGCGGGCACTCGACCGAGGAGTTCTCCAGCCTGCAGCAGGCCCGCGACGCCTACGAGCGCGAGTATATCTTGAAAAAAATCGAAGAGGCGCGCAACAACATCAGCCACGCCGCCGAGCTGCTGGGCCTGGAGCGCAGCCACCTCTACCGCAAGATGAAGGCGCTGGGGATCGCCGTGCGGGAATAATAATTTTCGGTAGATTTATGCGTGCTATCAATGGGCGGATTCAAGCTCCAAGAGCAACATTGTCGATTTTAACTGACCAGAATTTCTTGAAGTCGAATACTCCTTTTGGTAGGAACAGTTCCGCAGGCGCCTTCCATCCGAGGGACTTTCTTGGTCTTGCGTTCATCATCTCGGCAATGCCGTCGAGTTCCTCCTGGCTGTAGCGGCTGAGGTCTTCGCCCTTCGGCAGATACTGGCGCAGCAGTCCATTGGTGTTCTCGTTTCGTCCACGCTGCCAGGGACTGTGCGGATCGGCGAAGTAGACCTTGATGCCGGTTTCAGCCGAGAGCAACTCGTGCCGGGCCATCTCGCGGCCCTGATCGTACGTCATCGAACGGCGCATCTGCGCATCGAAGCGCTTGAAGATGCCAGCAAAGGCACGCGCTGCGGTCTCGGCCTTGCCATCTTCCAGCTTGACCAACGCCACGTAGAGCGTGGAGCGTTCGGCCAGCGTGCCGACCTGCGATTGGTTGCGACGTCCCTTGATCAGATCACCTTCCCAGTGGCCAGGGACGAGTCTTTCCTCAATCTCGCTAGGCCGTTCACCGATCAGGACCATGTTGGGGATCTTGCCGCGGCGGTCCTGGCCCGC